>Ga0310811_10000167_pt1 | contig 97843 bp, 87 predicted proteins | sample YCmetagenome_FD_207642 | JGI IMG/M metagenome (GOLD analysis project Ga0310811, IMG submission 207642) | Soil microbial communities from experimental microcosm in Duke University, North Carolina, United States - YC | ecosystem: Engineered > Artificial ecosystem > Soil microcosm > Unclassified ... | reverse complement strand
GCACGTCCTGGCTCGCGTCGCCGCGATCGAGCATGCGGTCCGCGTTCAGGACGTACAGCTTGCCGTTGCGCGTGAGGCGCACGCGCTGGATGTCCGCGTCCGGATTCGTGCCGCCCGAGCGCGTGATCGCGTCGGCGAGCGTGAGCGGCACGTCGCTGATCGACAGCGGCCCCGGCGTCTTCACGTCGCCGGTCACCTGCACCTTCTGGCTGCGGAACGACAGCACGCGCACGTCGACCTGCGGATTGCGGATGTACGGCACGAGGCGCGTCGCGAGTTCCTCGCGCAGTTGCGACGGCGTCTTGCCCGCGGCGCGCACGCGCCCGACGAACGGGAAAAAGATCGTGCCGTCGGCCGCGACGGTCTGCCCGAACGGATCGGCCTCGCCCGGCAGCGCGTTCGTGTACGGCTGCGTGAGCGCCTGGCCGACCGTCTGCGTGGTGTTGCCACCGGCGGAGAACGTGCTGCCCTGCGGCGTCGACAGCTCGGGGTGGTCCCACACCGTCACGCCGATGATGTCCGACGGCGCGAGATGGTACGCGTACGCGGACACGTTCGAGTACTGCGACGGCGGCAAGTCGTTATGGTCGGCCGCCGCGATCGCCTTCGCCTGCTGCATCACGAGCTGCGCGTCGATCAGGTGGACGTCGTACGTCGGCTTCGGCCCTTGCTGCGACGGCTCGTTCAGGCGCGACGTGTCGAGATAGTTGCCCGGCGCGGTCGAGCACGCGGACACGAACGCACTCACGGCCAGCACGATGGAAAGTTTTTTTAGCATATTCGGTTCAGCCATCCCTTCACCAGACGTTCGATCAGCGCGAGGCTCTCGCGATAAGCCGCTTCGTGCAGCCCGTGCGGATCGGCGACGTCCGAGTTTTCCCAGTTGCCGAGCGCGTACACCTTGCCGCGCGCGGTCGGTTCAAGCCGCTCGACGGCGGACACCTGACGGCGCTCCGTCACGAGCACGAGGTCCGCCGCGCGCACGAGCGAGGTCGTCAGCCGGCGCGAGCGATGCTCGCCCACGTCGATTCCCTGCTCGGCCAGCAGCCGCTGCATCACCGGGTCCATGTCCGCGCCTTCGCGCGCACGCAGACCCGCCGAATGGAACACGACGCCGCGCGTGGCGCTCGCATCGCGCTGCCACGCACGGAACATCTGCTGTGCCGCGGGCGAACGGCACACGTTCGCATGACAGACGATCAGCACGTCGTTGAACATCGCGTCGCTCCTTGTTTGGCGTTGGCGCTCGCTGTTGCGCTTGCCGTGCCGTCAACGGTTCACGGCCTGCGCGTTCGCGCCGGCTTCCGTCGCCACGTCCGCCGCGTCCGCCGCGCGCGAGCCCGCGACGGCGCGGCCCGCGTTCGCCGCGCTCGCGCGGCCGATCGCGTGGTATTCGATGCCGATCTCGGCCAGCGCGAGCGGATCGTAGAGATTGCGGCCGTCGAACACGACCGGCGTGCTCAGCTTCTCCTTCAGCAGCTCGAAGTCCGGCGCCTTGAACGCCTTCCACTCGGTCAGCACGACGAGCGCATCGGCGTCGTCGGCGACGTCGTTCGCGTCGTCGGTGAACGTCAGCCGCGCGAGTTGCTCCGGGTGGCCCGCGAGATCGAGCGCGAACACGCGCTTCGCCTCGGCGGTGGCCACCGGATCGTGCGCGCGCACCGTCGCGCCGCGCGCGAGCAGTTCGGCGATCACCGCGCGGCTCGGCGCCTCGCGCATGTCGTCGGTGTTCGGCTTGAACGCGAGTCCCCACACGCCGAACGTGCGGCCCGTCAGGTCCGCGCCGAAGCGCGCGACGATCTTGCGAGCGAGCACCTTCTTCTGCGCGTCGTTGACCGACTCGACCGCGCGCAGAATCTGCAGTTCCAGGCCGATGTTCGCCGCAGTGTGCACGAGCGCCTTCACGTCCTTCGGAAAGCACGAGCCGCCGTAGCCGCAGCCGGCGTACAGAAAGTCGTAGCCGATGCGCGGGTCCGAACCGATTCCGCGCCGCACCGATTCGATGTCCGCGCCGACGCGATCCGCGAAATTCGCGAGCTCGTTCATGAACGAAATGCGCGTCGCGAGCATCGCGTTCGCCGCGTACTTCGTGAACTCGGCGGACGGCACGTCCATGTACAACGTGCGCTCGTGATTGCGGTTGAACGGCGCGTAAAGGCGCTTCATCAGCTCCTTCGCGCGCTCGCCGGGCACGTCGTCGTCGCAGCCGAGCACGATCCGGTCGGGCCGAGCGAAGTCTTCGACCGCCGCGCCTTCTTTCAGGAACTCGGGGTTCGACACGACCGAGAACATCTGCGACAGGCCGCGTTGGCGAAGCTCGCCTTCGATCGCGTCGCGCACGAGCGCCGCGGTGCCGACCGGCACCGTCGACTTGTCGACGACGACCTTGAAGTTCTCCATGTAGCGGCCGATATTGCGCGCGGCGGACAGCACGTATTGCAGGTCCGCCGAGCCGTCCTCGTCCGGCGGCGTGCCGACCGCGATGAACAGCACGTCGCCGTGCGCGACCGCGGCGGCCACGTCCGTCGAAAACGTCAGGCGCCGCGCGCGACGGTTGCGCGCGATGATGTCGTCGAGGCCGGGCTCGTGAATCGGCACGACGCCCTGGTTCAGCAGGTCGATCTTGCGTTCGTCGACGTCGAGGCAGAACACGTCGTTACCGATGTCCGCGAGACACGCGCCCGTCACGAGACCCACATACCCGCTGCCAATGATCGTCAGATTCATGCCCACCTCAGTTGTGATTTGCCATTCGTGTCCGTTGCGCGACGTAGCACGTCACGCTCCCAATTCGCATCGCTAATAGGCGTTCTGGCCTGCAAAACCCTTCCACATCGTCATCGCGACGATCTTCAGATCGAGCGCGAAGCTCCAGTTCTGCATGTAGTGCAGGTCGAAGCGCACGCGGTCGCGCATTTTTTCCACGCGGTCGGTTTCGCCGCGAAAGCCGTTGACCTGCGCCCAGCCGGTGATGCCCGGCTTGATCCGGTAGCGCTGCATGTAGCCGCGCACGAGATCCTTGTAGATCTCGTCGTGCTGGATCGCGTGCGGGCGCGGACCGACCACCGACATCTCGCCCTTCAGCACGTTGATGAACTGCGGCAGTTCATCGAGGCTCGTGCGCCGCAGGAACGCGCCGACCCGCGTGATGCGCGGATCGTTGCGCCGCGCCTGCGTGATCTGGCCTGCCGTTTCCGCATGCACCTTCATCGAGCGGAACTTGTAGATCTCGAACTCGTTGCCGTCGAGGCCCTTGCGGCGCTGCTTGAAAAACACCGGTCCGGGCGACGACAGCTTCACGGCGAGCGCGATCGCGATCAGCAGCGGCGACAGCGCGAGCAGCACGGCCGCCGCGAAGAGCCGGTCGAACACCAGCTTCGGCAGCACGCGCAGGTCGGTGATCGGCGACGCCGCGAGATTGATCGCCGGCACGCCAATCAGATCGACGACCGGCTGGCTGATCAGCGACAGGCTGCGCATGTCCGGAATGAAGCGGATGTTCACGAATTCGTCGCGCAGATCCATCACGATCCGGTGAATCGTGCGTTCCTTCGAGATCGGCATCGCAAGCCACAGCTCGCGGATGCCGCCGCTGCGCACGCGGGCGATCAGCGCGTGCAGGTCGCGCTCGACGGGCACGTCGTCGAGTTCGGCCAGAGGCAGGCCACGCGGCGGCGCGTCCTCGTCGAACAGCAGCACCGGGCGGAACCCGGCCTCCGGATGACTGCGCATCTGCTCGATCAGAAAGCGCCCGTACTGCTCGTCGCCGGCCACCGCGACCGCGCGCTGGTTGTAGCCTTCGCGCCGCAGCCCCTTCAGCACCGTGTAGACGAGCGTCTTCGACACGATGAGCAGCACGACGCTCGCCACCGCCCACCAGCCGAGCCACAGGCGCGACAGCGAATCCGCGCGGTGCACGCTGAACACGACCAGCACGCCGACGGCCTCGACCACGAGCCACGCGAACACGACGCGCGCGAACAGATCGAGCAGCCGCTTGCCGCGCCACGACCGGTAGATGCCGAGCGCCGGGAACATCCAGATCACGAGCAGGCAGTTGAACGCGAGCAGCACCATCTCGGCGTCGTTCAGCTGCACGAACCGTCCGCGCAGCAGGAATGCAGCGGCAAGCGCGCCGCTCACGACGGCAGCGATGTCGATGATCCTCGCGAGAACGCTCAACATGTCCAGCTCCCCTCGTTGAAAAAGATTGAATGACGATGCCGGCCGATGCCGGCGCCGATTTATCGGATCCGAATTAACCCTAATATGGCGGGATAAAAAAGGAATTCGCAAGCGGCAAAAGTATCTCCAAATATTTCGCTGTTCCTTGCGTATTTATTTGCGATTTTTTCGGTAATGATTGCGGTTTTTTGCGGCGGATCGGCGGCTGACGCCCCCGACCGCACGGTATTTTTTTCCGGATTCTACCGATCGATGCCAGATTGCAACGGGTCGCCGCCGCCCGCCACGGCATTTTTTGTCGGGTTTTTTCAGCGATTAACGGCCACAAAAAAATCACGCCTCGCGTTAAATCCGCATATTTTTTAATTTCTTCTTTGCATTGCTTTTATTGTCGATTTTAAGCGTGCTACAAATCGCTGGACTGAAATCCCATCCGTAAAGGAGAACGCAATGACCGATACCGCAACCGCTGCCGCGACCGCGCGTGAGGCGCAAGCCCGCCCGCAGCAGCACACCGCGCTGCAGGTGTGTCCCGTGGTGCTCGCGGGCGGCTCGGGGTCGCGGCTTTGGCCGCTGTCGCGCGAGCAATACCCGAAGCAGATGATCAACCTCGTCGGCGAGCATTCGCTGCTCGCGAACACCGCCGGCCGTCTCGACCCGCTCGCGGATCGCGTGCTGCTGTCCGATCAGCTCGTGATCGTCTGCAACGAGGAACATCGCTTCACGACCGCCGAGCAGATGCGCGTGGCCGGCAAGAACGCAAAGCTGATCCTCGAACCCGTCGCGCGCGACACCGCGCCGGCGCTGACGCTCGCGGCGCTGTCGGTGGTCGCGTCGCACGGCGACGGCGTGCTCGTCGTGATGCCGGCCGACCACGCGCTCGCGGACATCGACGCATTTCATGCGGCCGTGGCCGAAGGCGTGCGGCATGCCACCGAAGGCCACATCGTCACGATGGGCATCGTGCCGACGCGCGCGGAAACCGGCTACGGCTATCTGCACGTCGGCGAGCCGCTGTCCGCTTCCGAGGAAAACGGCGCGCGCCGCCTGAACGGCTTCGTCGAGAAGCCCTACTTCGAACTCGCGCAGCAGTACATCGCGTCGAAGCGCTACTGGTGGAACAGCGGCATCTTCATCGTGCGCGCGTCGAAGTGGCTCGACGCGATCCGCCATTTCGAACCGGAGATTCACGACGCGTGCGTCGCCGCGTGCGCGAGCGGCAACAGCGACGGCGACTTCTTCCGCGTCGACCGCGAAGCGTTTGCGCGCTCGCCGTCGAACTCGATCGACTACGCGGTGATGGAGCCGCTGTCCGCCGACGCGTCGATCGCGAGCGGCGTCGTCGTGCCGCTCACGGCGGGCTGGACCGACCTCGGCTCGTGGGACACCGTGTGGCAGGTGCTGCCGAAGGACGACGGCGGCAACGTCGCGCAGGGCCGCGTGATGTTCGAAGGCGCGGGCAACACGTTCGCGCACTCGGACGGCCGGCTCGTCGCGTGCATCGGCACGCAGGACCTCGTCGTCGTCGAGACGGCGGATGCGGTGCTCGTCGCCGATCGCTCGCGCGCGCAGGACGTGAAGAAGATCGTGCAGCGCATCCGCGCGAACAACGGCCCGGAGGCGGTCGTGCATCGCAAGGTGCAGCGTCCGTGGGGCCACTATGACTGCGTGGACGGCGGCGAACGCTTCCAGGTGAAACGGATCGTGGTCGAGCCCGGCGCGCGGCTGTCACTGCAGATGCATCACCATCGCGCCGAGCATTGGGTCGTCGTGCGCGGCACGGCGCTCGTCACGCGCGGCGAGGAGCGCTTCATCGTGTCGGAAAACGAGTCCGCGTACATTCCGCTCGGCGTGTCGCACCGGCTCGAAAACCCCGGAAAAATGCCGCTCGAAATCATCGAGGTGCAGTCCGGTTCGTATCTCGGCGAGGACGACATCGTGCGCCTCGACGATCAGTACGGCAGGCAGTGAACGTGCGCGATGCGCGGCGGCGGCACGGCCGCGCCGCGTGCTATCCCGCGAGGGTGGTGCGCAGTCGCGAAGCCGTGCACAGACGACCGGCATCGCCGCCGCTGCTGCTCCCGTCGAAGTTTTCGCCGAGCATCGGCACGCCGCTCGACGGACAGAGCCCATGCAGCGGACCAATGCGCTGCGGGGCCGGCACGCCGGCAGAGGGGCTGGGACGCGTGAGCACGTGCGGGACCGAAGCCGCGGCGGAACTTGCCGCGGTCGCCCCCACGGCGCCGTTGCCGGCAGCCGTCGGCGTCACGCGCGTGACGGTCTTGCGGATCGCATCCGCGCCGCCGCCGAGGCGACTCGCCCCCGCCGACGCGCAATCGCGCTCGATCCACGTGCGGCCCCAGTCGAACGCGTACTGCTTCGCCGACTCGCGGTCGTTGAACGGCGGCCCGACGAGGCCCGAGCGCTCGACGCGCACACCGTCCTTCAGGATCTCCACCGACGCGCGGAACATCCGGTTGCGCACCGGCTGCACCGTCAGGTTGATCGCGTAGCCGCGCCACTCGGCCATCTGCACCGACTGGTCGCCCGCACTGACCCACAACGGGCTGCGCGCGACGGCCGGGCTCTGGTCGCACGGCGGCTGCGCGAGCGGCGCCGGATACTTGCGGGCGTGCGGCGTGCCGAGCGCATCGGCAACGCGTTCGCGCGCAACGGTGGCGTTCGCGAGTTGCCGCGTGATGCTCTCCATCGGATTCGCACACGGCGTGTCGTGGCTCGCGGCGCCGTCGGCGCGCGACGGCGCCTGCCACGCTTCGGGGCTCTTCCAGAATACCGACGGCAGGCCGTCGTCCTCGACCGGTTCTTCCGCCTCGGCGGCGGTCCGCGACGCGGGCGCGACGCTCGGCGCGGCCGGCGGCACGTACGCGAAGGTACGGCCACGTTGCGACAGCAACTGAACAAGTTCGGCGAGCGTGCCGCTCGCATGCCATTCGTCGAATCGACGGCGGCAGGTCGGTCCCGACGGATAGCGCGCCGGCAGACGCGACCAGGACTCGCCGGTAGTGAGGATCCACAGCACGGCATTGGTGACGACGCGCGGTTCGGCGCGCGGCCTGCCGCGACGGTTCAGGCGGATCGGAGGTTCATCGGATACGAGCGCGGCAATCTGCATCCATTCGTCGTCGCTCAGTTCTTCGAAGTTCATGCTGTTCTCCACGCAGCCGGACCGGGGCTGCTGTAACAGGGGACTCGCGGGTGACGGGCTGGCGGGTTCCCGGTTGCACCATATGCTTATGGTTGGGCTTCGTTTGCATCAACGGCCGCACATCCTCAGTGCGCGCGTTCACGTCATTGACGCAAAGAACGTGGTCTCACTCGTGCAAGGGAGAAGTTGTGCAGGAAGCATACCATCCACGACAACGGCCGAAGGAGGGCCGAAATAACTGTTACGGTTAGAAACAAAGTGCCTTCGTTGCGGACCGCAACTTGCTCGAAACGCATAACCGCTGACATAAAAACGTCGAATTACGCGGGGACGTCAGCATAAAATGCGCCGCTTTAGCAACGACACGCATGCGCCGTTAGCAGCTTCGCGCATCGTTTCGTCGACGCACCACGTTGCACCCGCAACGATCATCGCAGCGTGCATCGCGCCGTTGCAGTGCGTCATGCGATCCGTCGCAACCGCGAGCGAAACGTCGCCACTGCAACCGTCTGCGACGAGCGGCGACGACATCGACCGGACCGCACCGCGAGCCGCGCCGCACGAATGAATCCTCCTATAGTACGAGGCAGTCACTCACCGACGGAGGTAGTTCGTATGCAAACATCCGCACGCGTTGCCGCGCTGCTCGTCGCGCTCGCGCTGCCGTGGGGCCTCGCGCACGCGCAGCTCGGCAATCTGTTGAACCAGGGGAATGCGGGCAGCTCGGGCGCCGGCGGGCTCGGCGGCCTCGCCGGCGCGCTCGGCGGACAGCCGGTCACGTCGAACAGCCTCGGCAACGTCACCGGCCTGCTTCAGTACTGCATCCAGAACAATTTCCTGAGCGGCAGCGGCCCAGGCAGCGTGAAGGATTCGCTGATGAGCAAACTGCCCGGCGGCGCGAACACGACCGACAGCGGCTTTCAGCAGGGATCGAACGGCATCCTGACCGCCGGCAACGGCTCGACGCTCGACCTGAGCGGCAGCGGCCTGAAGGCCGAGGCGACGCGCCAGGTCTGCAACCAGATCCTGACCCAGGCGAAGGGAATGCTGTAAACGCGCGGGCGCACGGTCGTTCGAACGACCGTGCGCCACTTCCTCTGTGGGGAGAAAGCATCAATCCGCTTCGAAATGTGTCAGCTGTAACAGCCGCGCACTCACAGCGAAAAGAATGCGAGCCCGCCGAGCACCGCGCCCACCGCCGCCACCGCGATCGACGTATGCAGCAGCCAGCGGCGACGCGTGAGCAGCGTGATCGCGGTGAGCGCAATCGAGATCTGGACCAGCGTGGTCGCCTGCGCCCAGCGGTGATGGCCGTGCAGCAGCGTCTCGCTCTTCGTGTCGTCGAGCGTGACGGTTTTTTCCAGCGACTCGGCGTTCGCGCGGATCGGCTCCTTCTCCTTGCGATAACGCTCGGCGTCGGCCGCGAAGCGGCGCTGCACGTCGGCGTTCGTCGCGAGCGACGCGCCCAGTTCCGCGAGGTTCTGCTTCTCGCCCTTCGCCTGGTAATACGCCCACTGGTTCGCGGCTTCGGTCTTGCGGATCGCCGCTTCGTTCTTGTAGTAGAGCGCGAGGTTTTCGCTGTTGCCGCTCTGGTACGCGAGGATCGCGCCGATCGACGCGAGGATCGCGGTCATCACCGCGATGCGGCCCGGGAACGGGTCGCCGCCCGACGCGCCGTGCCCGCTGGCGTGCCCGGCCGCGTGCTCCACCGCGTGGTCGTGCGGGCCGTGCACTTCGTATTCTGTTGACATCGACATCTCCGACTGGACTGCCCCGCGCGCGCCGAGCGCGTGGGGGGATGCCAATCATAATCGGCGGCGCGCCGTTATCCAAATATTCGCGATGCGGCGGGCCACTGTCGTGCCCGATTCCGGGAAACTGTATATGGCGGTCCGCCGCGCGATAGCGAACACTGCTGGATGCGGCGAGGCGCGCTGCCCCGGCGCCTGACCGTCTTCCGAGTTCCGCAACCCCGATATCCGACATGAACGATCTTTCGCCTCCCCGCCCCGCTTCGCTGGCGCTTTCGCCGATTCCGTGCCCGCGCGTCGATTCGCTCGACGGCATCCTGCCCGACGAACCGCTCCTGATGATGGGCGCCGGCCCCGTGCCGATTCCCGCCGCGGTCGCGCAGGCGAACTCGGTCGTGATCAACCATCTCGGCGACACGATGGCCCGCGTGATCGATCAGGTGAAGACGATGGCGCGCTATGTGTTCCAGACGCGTTCGAACTGGGTGCTCGGCGTGGCCGGCCCCGGCTCCGCCGCGATGGAGATGGCGATCGCGAACCTCGCGTGGCCGGGCACGCGCGTGCTGGCGATCGTCAACGGCTTCTTCAGCAACCGGATGGCGGAGATGGCGCGGCGCATCGGCGCGACGGTCACGACGCTCGACGTCGCCGACCGCGAGATCGCGTCGCTCGAAGCGGTCGCCGCCGCGATCGAGCGCGACCGTCCGGACGTCGTGACGATCGTGCAAGGCGAAACGTCGAACACGGTCTACAACCGGCAACTGAAGGACATCGTGCGGATCGCGAAGGCGGCGGGCGCGCTGGTCGTCGTCGATGCGGTGTGCACGCTGTCGACGATGCCGCTCGACATGGACGCCTGGGGCATCGACACGGTGATCACCGGCGGGCAGAAGGGGCTGTCATCGATTCCGGGCGTGTCGCTGATCGCGTTCTCGGACGCCGCGTGGGAGCGCGTGCGCACGCGCACGACGCCGAACACGCACTGGTGTCTCGACGCGACGCTCGCGGAAAACTTCTGGCACAAGGCCGGCTATCACTACACGGCGCCGGTGTCCGGCGTGCTCGCGCTGCACGAGGCGTTGCGGCTCGTCTGCCAGGAGACGCTCGAAAAGCGCTTCGCGCGGCATCTGCGCTCGTCGCTCGCGCTGCAAAGCGGGATTGCCGCGCTCGGGCTGTCGCTCTATACGCCCGAGGCGTGCCGGCTCAACTCGGTCGTCGGGATCCGTCTGCCGGACGGACTCGCGCCGGGCGACGTGTGCCAGCATATCTCGCAGCACTATCAGGTCGAGATCTCCGGCTCGTTCGGGCTGCCGATCGTGCGGATCGGGCAGATGGGCGAGCAGTGCCGCGAACATCATCTGTTCCGCACCGTGCATGCGCTCGGCCGCACGATGCGCGACCTGGACGCGAAGGTCGATCTGCCGGCGGGCGTCGCGGCGCTCGAGGAGTCGCTGTCGGCGAATGGGCGCGAGGCGGTGGGTTTGGGGCGCTGATTTGCTTGTGTTGTGCCGGTCTGGTTGATGGCGGGGTGGTGAGGGGTGGTGGCGCGCCGAGCGGTTCCGCGCCGGGCAGCAGCCCGCGAGACGGCAACCGGCGCTGCGGTTCAGTCCGTCAGCCGCGCCGCACCGCCCTCACGCACAAAAACGCCGGCGAGCGCGACAGATCCGCGTAGAGCGCCGGCGCTACGTCCTTCATCTGCGGCTGCGGCAACGGCTCGACGACACGGTCGAGCAGCCAGCCGCCGTCTGCGAGTCCGTTCAGGATGTCGGAAAGCGGTCGCCGGTACGCTTCGACATACGGCTTCGGCTCGCCGAATCCCGACCAGTGCATGCCGAACCGCGCGGTCTCGAAGTACGTGCGCGAGCCGTGCGTGCGCGTGTCGATCCAGTCGCGCATCGGATGCGCGAGCGAGAACACGAGCGCCGCGCCCGGACGCGCGACGCGCGCGAACTCCGCGAACACCGGCACAAGCCGCTCCACGTAGTCGAGCGCGAGCGAGCACAGGATCCGGTCGAACGATGCATCGGCGAGCCAGGGCAGCGGCTTCGCCAGATCGCCTTCCGTCACGTCGACCGCGAGGCCGGCGCAGCGGGTCTTCGCGAGCGCGACCATTTCCGGCGTCACGTCGAATGCATGCACGTTCGCGCCCGCGCGCGCCATCTGCTCGCTGCGGATACCCGGGCCGCAGCCCGCATCGAGCACGCGCAGACCGGCGACGTCGCCGAGCAGCGCCTGCGTGGCCGGACGCTCGTACAGCGCGTTATGCGGCTTGCGCGGCGCGACCTCGGCGTAACGGTGCGCGAAAGACGCGTAGCTGGCGCGCCCCGGCGGCTCGTCGCCGGCCGGGCGCGTGGAAGTGTCGTGCGGGGGAAAGTCGTCGGTGGGCATCGTCGTCGCAGGGCGTGCGGCGGCAGCCGGTGCCTGATCCGCTGCGCGCCGCCGTTGTTGTAATGATGGGGCGCCATTGTCGCGCGTTTCCCGCGCGACGGGGCACCGTGCCCGAAAGCGCGGCGAACGATGCCGCCGTGCGCGCGGCGTCAGCCGACCGACGGTTCGCCCTCTCCCGGCTTCTTGCCGGGCCGGTCGGCGGGCGACTGGTCGCGGGATTTGTCGCGGCGCTCGGGCATCTTGCTGCGCGCGTCGTCGTTGTGTTCGGCGGGCGACGGGTGCGCGATCTCGTCGGGGAACTTGCGGGAAGGCTCGTCGGGATGCGCTTCGGAGTGCGCTTCGGAGTGCGCTTCGGGGTGCGCTTCCGGGTGCGCTTCGGGGTGCGCTTCGGGATGCGCTTCGGCCTGCTTGCCGGACTGCTTGTCGGTACTTGCGTTCATCGTGCTGCTCCTTGAGTCGCTGATACGCGACCGGCAAGCAAGCCACGCTCCCGAACCATCGACGCAACCGTCGTTTCGCGCTCGCGCGGCATCAGCGACTCGGCACGAACGAACGCGCGCCCTACGTCTGTCCAGCGCCGACGCGCGGCTATCGGCGATCGACGGTCGAGTGCGCTGACCGTCGACTCGACGTACCTGCATCCCCTACGCCGGCTCGCGCGCATGCGCAGTCCGCCTTGCACGACCAGCAGCCGTCCACGATTCGCGCTACCCTGTGCGCTTCGCTGACCTTTCCATCCTGCCGACGACAACCATGACCCAACCGCTCACGATCGACTTCGTGTCCGATATCGCGTGCCCGTGGTGCGCGATCGGACTCGCGTCGCTGCAGCTCGCGCTCGAACGCCTCGGCGACGACGTCGACGCGACCATCACGCTGCATCCGTTCGAACTCAATCCGCAGATGGGCCCCGACGGCGAAAACATCGTCGACTATCTCGGCGAGAAATACGGCCGCACGCCGCAACAGATCGCAGAAACGCAGGCGATGATCCGCGAGCGCGGCGCAAGCGTCGGCTTTCCGTTCGGCCCGCGCGAGCGCACGTACAACACGTTCGATGCACACCGCCTGCTGCACTGGGCCGGCGTCGAGGGCAAGCAACTGCCGCTGAAGCTCGCGCTGCTGCGCGCGTATCACACCGACGGCAAGAACCCGGGCGACCGCGACGTGCTCGTTCAAGCCGCGCAGTCGGTCGGCCTCGACGCCGCGAAGGCGCGCGCGGTGCTGGACGACGGTCTCTATGCGGACGAGGTCCGCGCGGAAGAAAGCGAATACCAGTCGATGGGCATCCAGTCGGTGCCGTCGATCATCTTCAACGGCCGTTATCTGGTGTCGGGCGGCCAGCCTGTCGATACGTTCGAACAGGCGATCCGGCAAATACTCGCGCAAGCGTGAACCCACGCGGCGCTGCGTTGCAGCGCGTTGCCAACCCGCCTTACCAACCGTTACACAAGCGACGTCGTCGTTTCACCTGCTCGGACCCCTCGCCCCTAGAATGACCCGACCGTTCGCGCCATGAGCATCGAACGGTTCGGGGCGACGCTGCATGCATCGCACGAGATCGATGCAGCAAGCGTCGCCGCGCCTCTCGCGTTTCATTCGTTTAAAAAAGGAGTCCGCATGAATAGTCGCAAGCCCCTCGCATCGCTGATTGCCGCCTCCACCACCGGCCTTCTGCTCGCCACGGCCGCTCATGCACAGACCGCCACGACAGGCGGCGCGCAGCAGTTGCATCAGGCCGATCAAGCGTTCATCACCGACGGCACGAAGACCGTCTCGACGCAGCTCGACGGCGCGCGCCTCGCCGATTCGCGCTCGACCGATCGCGACGTGAAGGCATTCGCGGAAAAGCTCGTGTCCGACGACACGAAGCTGATCGACGCGATGCGCGCGGCGAGCCCGCGCGGCGTCGATGTTCCGCGCAACGATCCTGACACGGCCGCGCTCGAGCCCATCAAGAACCTGCGCGGCGCCGACTTCGACAAGGCGTACATCCAGCAGGTCGCGCTCGCCGGCCAGCAAAGCGCGATATCGGCGTTCCAGGCGGAGATCGCGTCGGGCCGCGACGCACAGCTCAAGAGCACGGCGACGAAGGGCCTGCCGACGCTGCAGGCCGACTACGCGCAGGCGCAAGCACTGGCGAAGCGCAAGCATCTGGAGCAGTAACAGCGCTCGCGCCCGCGCAACGCGGGCGCCATTCGCGCGGCGCCGACGAGGCCGCGCGAATCCCGTTAAAAAAGCGCTTATGCAAGACCGGCCACGCAAAATGCGGGCGTCGCTTATGATGGGCGGCGAACGCATCGGCCGCACACCGCTTCGACTTTCGCGGTGCTTTCATCGCCGACGCTCTCCTTTCTTTTGTCCGCGTCGACTCATGAACTCCGCACCGCGCGTCCCGTCGTCCCCTGCCCGCCATGAGCGCATCGTGCGCGTGTGGGACTTTCCGGTTCGCGTCTTTCACTGGCTGACCGTCGTGCTCGTCGTCGGCGCGTACGTCACGCAGCGCTACGACTGGATCGATCTGCACGTGCGATTCGGCGAGGCGCTGCTCGCGCTCGTGCTCTTCCGTCTGCTGTGGGGCTGCTTCGGCAGCGAGACCGCGCGCTTTCGCCGTTTCGTCGCGTCGCCGTCGGCCGCGCTGCTGCATCTGCGGCACGTGCTGCGCCGCGAACCCGACACGCAGATCGGACACAACGCGGCAGGCGGCTGGATGGTGCTGCTGCTGCTCGCGCTGCTGCTCCTGGAAACGCTCACCGGCGTCTACGTGTACAACGAAGTCACCGACGAAGGCCCGTTGAGCGCGATCGTCCCCGCCGCGTTTGCGAACGCGATCTCGTGGCTGCATGCGTTCGGCTGGGACCTGATCTTCGCGGCGGTCGTGCTGCACGTGGGCGCGATCGCCGTTTATGCGATCGCGAAAGGCCACAACCTCGTCGGCCCGATGCTGACCGGCCGCAAGCGGCTGCCCGCGACGATGCCCGCGCCGGCGCGCTCGCCGCTGTGGCTCGCGGTGTTGCTGCTCGGCGTGTCGGCTGCCGTCGTCGCGCTGCTGGCCGCGTATGTGTGAATCTTCGGCGACCGCGCCACGCCGGCTCATGACAATGGCGCACTAACGCTTTCCCGACCCGAACACCCTCCCCACTCCGAATTCCCGTGCAACCGACCACCCCCTCCGAAACCACCGTCTCCCGCCACGTTTACGCGCTGATTGCGGGCCTTTTCATCTCCTACTTCGCGATTGCGATGTCGCTGTCCGCCGTGCCGATCCATGTCGTCAACGGCATGCATCTGAGCAACGCCTTCGGCGGACTCGCGGTCGGCATCGCGTTTCTATCGACCATTCTCACGCGCGGCGTAGCCGGCATTCGCGCCGACCGGCTCGGCGGCAAGGTCTGCATGCAGCGCGGGCTCGTGATCTACATGGTGGCCGGCTTCGTCTGCCTGCTGTCGGGACTGCCGCAATGGAGCGTGCCCGTCGCGTACACGATGCTGATCGCCGGACGCCTGCTGCTCGGCCTCGGCGAAAGCCTCGCGATCGTCGGCGCGCTCGGCTGGGCGATGAGTCTCGCGGGGCCCGCGCGCTCGGGCAAGATCATGTCGCTGGCCGGCATCGCGATGTACGGCGCGTTCGCGGCCGGCGGCCCGATCGGGCTGATCGCGCTGAACCACGTCGGCTTCATCGGGCTGATGCGCGTGTGCATCGCGCTGCCGCTGCTCGGACTCTTGACGATTCATCGCGTGATGCCGACCACGCCGCACGCGGGGCAACGCCAGTCCTTCTGGCAGGTGATCGGGGTCATCTGGAAAGCGGGCGCGGCAGTGGGCCTGCAGGGCGTCGGCTTCGCCGCGCTCGGCGCGTTCTTCTCGCTCTTTTTCCTGAGCCGCGGCTGGCCGCATGCGGGGCTCGGCCTCACCTGCTTCGGCGCCGGCTTCGTGCTGGTCCGCGTGCTGTGCGGCCATCTGCCGGATCGCATCGGCGGCACGCCGGTCGCAGTCGTGTCGCTCGCCGTCGAGGCGTGCGGACAGTATCTGCTGTGGCTCGCGCCGACGCCCGTCGTCGCGCTGGCCGGCGCGTTCCTGACGGGGCTCGGCTGCTCGATGGTGTTTCCGTCGATGGGTTTGGAGGCCGTCAAGCTCGTTCCGCCGCAACTTCGTGCGACGGCGATCGGCGCGTTCGCCGCGTTCCAGGATCTCGCGTATGGCGCGACCGGCCCCGTGCTCGGCGTGCTCGCCGATCATGCGGGGTATTCGCCGGTGTTTCTGATCGGCGGGCTGTGCGCGACGCTGGGAATCGGAATGGCGTTGCAGATGCGTCGCCGCGCGCAAGGCGGCGTGCAGGCGAATCCGTAAGGGAGACTAACCGGCGCGCGGGGCTCGCGCGCAGAGCCTTGCCAGACCGGCGGTGCAGGAGTCAACACATTAGCCCCGCAGACCGGCGCAACCTCCCTGGAATATATCTCTTCTGAAAGATCGAGAGGGTATCGAGCAATTCTGGCCGCCCAATAGTCGTAGTCGACTTCGTTGTCCACGAAAAATTCTGACATGACTTTCCATATAGCCTCCCACTCATTTTCGGCTATCGAATTCCCGTGGCGTAACGGATTGCTCACTGGCGTTCATTCACGAGTGGTACATCCGGATTAGTCGGCTTGATCGAGGCATCGCAACTGATCCGATCCTGTCCGGACGGTGTACTGAGCCCGGCTGGAACTTTGGCATCAAACTGAATACGCGATCCGTCAGGCAAGTTTGGCTTGTCGCCGTAAGTAAAGCCCGGAACCATCGGATATCGGTCCGTCGATGTCCGACTGGTCGTTTCGCCGAGTTTTCTTGTTATATAGACGGCATCCTTTGTCGCCGTGAACGTATAGTCTCGTGAATCCCTGCAGGGCTTGAAGCTATATCGCATATAAACCATCGAATGAAAGCTTCGCCCCCCATCAGTCGAGTAGGCCACCGTCACCGTGCAGCCACGGTCGCCACAAATCGTCTCCGGTAGCTTCGATGATGGAAATACCAGGTTTCTGCCTGTCGGGTCGGCATTGACAATGCGTCCCTGAAAGTTCTCGACGGTGCCGCGACGAAAGGGACTGCGAATCCCTCCCAAGGTGTCGTTGTAATACGCTTCGCCGTGGTTGCAGTCGCGGTAGCGTTCCAGCGTCACAAAACGATGATCATCGATGCGATATATCACCTGTGGCGGCGAATCGTAGGGCAGTTCCTTTACATTGTAAAAATCGGAAGGATTAAACGACCACGGCTGCTGTGCCGCGCAGCCCACGGTTACCGCCGACACGACGAATGTGATGACCTTACGAACCACGAACGTTCTCTCCGCCTTTGTAGTTTTCCCCATATTGGAAGCGATCCGCCTGCGCCTTGCTGATTGCCTCGGCCACGGTTGCCCAGTCGACGGCATCCGGTTTTTCGACTTTTTCGAAGGTGCCGTAATCGAAGTACGTATCGTGTCCGCTCGTCCAGTCCGCGAAACTGATCAGGTTGTGCCAAAGCGCCCGGTCGTCGTAGGCCTCGCAAAAGCCAATCGGAAGATCCCACGCCACCACCCGTTTCATGAACTCGATATTCGACGCAAGGGTGCTATGGTTCGTTGGTTCCGGCCTGTAGTGGGTAATGCGGTCGATCATCTCCTCGCGACTCTCCCGTTGGGCTCTTTCACCGGTCGAGCTGTACGCATCGTCACGGACGACGAATTTCTCCGATTCATGGATTGACCGGTAGTAAGGGAACGTCGGCTCCTGATCGCGTCCTTTCATGGAGTCCTGCGGGTCCTGCACGAACAGACCATACTCGCGTGCGTACTTACGCGACTCTTCCGAATGTTCAATCCATCACAAATCGCTTGCTCCGCCGTTTCATACCACTCGCCCTCCGAATTTACGCCGTGCACGAAAATGATGACACCGGGCATATGCGGTGGCACTCGGGCTTCGGCGCGAACCTCATAGCTGGCCGGCGACAGGTAGGACTCCCAGAAAGCCTGTCCAAGATGATCGCGTTGCATCGGCACGACGTTGGTCATTACGTCATGCTGATAGCGTTACGGTTGCGTGTCGGCGCGCATAGTCGGCTTGTCGTCCGGTTGATTCATTGGATTACGCTCTCCTGATTTTTCGAAAGCATCAGCTTGATATCGTCCACGACATTCACTTCTTCAAAGCTCCCAAGCACACTCGAAAAACTTTGGAGCCAGAGCATGTCGGCGGCGGGTGAACTACGTCAACTCAAGGGCGCATTGAACGTGACAACGAACAGAATGTGGCCAGTTCCACTACCGTGTTTCGTACAAAACGCGCGAAACGCACGCGGGGCGGCATCCCCCGTTTCGTGAGTGGGTCGCGCATCGCGACGTCCCGGACCTCGCGCCAATCAGCTAAGATACGGCCCGCGCAACTAATTCAGCATCCACGGAGTTCCTCAGTGACGACCATCCAGCCCGGCCACGTATTCAAGGACAACCTCGCCCGACTGCCCGCGATCGACGGCATCGATCGCGTCGATCTCGTCGACGGCAGCGGCACGGTCGTCGCCAGCATCGAGAACAAACCGGGCAAACAAGGCTCGCTCGCGGTCTATCACTATCTGAAGCAGGCGTTCGGCACGCTCGACGCAAAGGCCGCCGGGCACGGCCTCGCGGTGTTCGCCGAGCACACGGCCGACGCCCGCAACCGGCCGGGCGCGCATCCGAACGTCGATCGCCTGCTCGAGATCGTCGCGGGCGGCGCGCCGCTTTCCATCGACATCGTGCGGGCGGCCTGAGCGATGTCGTCCCCGTCGTTCGACGCGGTGCTGTTCGACTGCGACGGCGTGCTCGTCGATTCCGAGCGGATCACGCACGTCGTGCTGTCGCAGATGCTCGGCGAACTCGGCTGGGCGATCAGCGTGGAAGACACGATGCGCCACTTCGTCGGCAAGGCGGTGAAGGACGAAGCGGCGCTGATCGAGGCGAACACCGGCTTTGCGATCACCGACGACTGGCTCGTGCGCTTTCGCGCGCGCCGCAACGCGGCGCTCGAAAAGGATCTCGTCGAAATTCGCGGCGCGAGCGACGCGGTGCGCGCGGTGCAACGCGTGTTCGGCGAGCGGATGGCGGTGGCGTCCGGCGCGGACCGCGTGAAGGTCGAGATGCAGCTGAAGAAGATCGGCGTGTTCGACTGCTTCGCGGGCCGCATCTTCAGCGGCCATGAGATGCCGCGCAGCAAGCCGCATCCGGACGTGTACCTCGCGGCGGCCGCGGGCGTCGGTGTCGAGCCCGCGCGCTGCGTGGTCGTCGAGGACACCGTCACCGGCGCGCTGGCCGGTCTCGCTGCAGGCGCGACCGTATTCGGATACAGTCCCGACGAACCGGGCCAGCAACTCGCGCACAGCAGCGCGGCCGCGCTGCGCGACGCCGGCGCGGCGCACGTGTTCACGGACATGGCCGAGCTGCCGGCGCTGCTCGCGCAGTGGCGTGCCGCCGATGCGCGCCGCGCCTGATTCGCCTTAAAAACGCTGCATACGCAACACGCCATACCAGGAACCAAAGAAGCCGCAATCGATCCGAACGCGCGCCGCCAGGCCCAGATGGTTCGTTTGCTATCGAATATAAGAAAGTTTCTCGCCGCCGATGTCGAACCTTCACAAATTGCGCCTCGCCGTCAGCAGCACGCTCGTGGTGGCCGCCCGCAAGTGGCGTCGAACGAGCGACGGCGTGCTGTCCGCGTACAACGTGTCCGAAGCGTGCGCCGCGCCGCTGCTGACCGCGAGCCGCCTCGGCGAGGCGGTGCGCCAGGTGGCGCTCGCCGAACAGGTCGGCATCGAGGGGCCGTCGCTCGTGCGTCTGCTCGACCAGTTGTGCGCGGCCGGCCTCGTGCGCCGCGATGAAGACCCGGACGATCGCCGCGCGAAAACCATCTCGCTCACCGACGAGGGCCGCCAGGTCACCGATCGCATGGAGGAGGACCTGCGCGCACTGCGCGAGCGCGTGCTGAAGAAGGTGAGCCGTGCCGATCTCGAAGCGACGCTGCGCGTGCTGAACGCGTTCAACGCCGCCGTCTATGCGGACGCTGCGCCGCGACGTCCGTCGATCTAGCCCGCGTCATGGTCTACCCCTCCGTTCGCGACTGGCTCTTCTCGGTCAAGACGTTCGCCGCGGCGATGCTCGCGCTGTACCTCGGTCTCGTGTTCGAGCTGCCGCGCCCGTACTGGGCGATGGCAACCGTCTATATCGTGTCGAACCCGTTCGTCGGCGCGACGCGCTCGAAGGCGATCTATCGCGCGCTCGGCACCGCGCTCGGCGCGGCCGCCGCGGTGCTGCTCGTGCCGCCGTTCGTCGAGACGCCGTTTCTGTTCAGCGTCGTCGTCGCGACGTGGACCGGCACGCTGCTGTATCTCGCGATCTCCGACCGCACCGCGCGCAGCTATGTGTTCATGCTGGCCGGCTACACGTTGCCGCTGATCGCGCTGCCGACCGTCACCGATCCGACCACCGTGTTCGACGTCGCGATCGCGCGGACCGAGGAGATCCTGCTCGGGATCGTCTGCGCGAGCATCGTCGGCAGCGTGGTGCTGCCGAGCCGGCTCGCGCCGACGCTGATCGAGCGCACCGACGCGTGGTTTCGCGACGCCGCGTTCTACGGCCGCGAGACGCTGACCGGCCACGTGGCCGGCGCGGCGCTGTCAGCGTGCCGGCAGCGGCTCGCGGCGACGGTCAACGGCCTCGAATTCCTGCTGAGCCAGCTCGGCTACGACCACACGCATCCGGAGATCGTCGTGCGCGCCGAGGCGCTGCGCGGGCGGATGATGTTGTTCCTGCCGATCATGTCGTCGCTCGTGGACCCGATTCTCGCGCTGCGAAGCGACCTGAAAGTGCGCCCGCCGGGCCTCGACGAACTGCTCGCGGATGCCGCGAAGTGGTTCGGCGCGCCGCTCGGGCAAAGCTCGCACGACGACATGCGCTCGCGCGATGCCGCCGATGCGCTGCACGCGCGGATCGCCGCGCTGCAGCCGAGCGGCGCCGCGCTCGCGTCATGGGAGGGCGCGCTGTTGTCGAACGCGCTGTGGCGTCTCGGCCAGGTGATCGACGTGTGGCAGGACTGCCTGTCGTTGCGCGCGACCATCTCGCAGGAATCGGCGAGATGGCGGCCGCGCTTCCGGCACTGGCGGCTCGGCGGCACCGAGCGCTTCTACGACCGCGGGATGATGCTGTTCTCGACGATGTCGGCGGTCGGCGCGATCATCGTCGCGTGCGGGGTGTGGATCGCGTCCGGCTGGCACGACGGCGCGAGCGCGGTCGCGCTGGCGGCGGTTGCGTGCTGCTTCTTCGCGGCGCTCGACGAACCCGCGCCGCAGGTGTTCCGCTTCTTCGTGGCGACGTGCGTGGCGGTCGTGATCGCCGGCCTCTATCTGTTCGTCGTGCTGCCGCGCGTGCACGACTTCGCGATGCTCGTCGTGATGTTCGCCGGGCCGTTCATCCTCGTCGGCACGCTGATTCCGCGCCCGCAGTTCAACATGGTGACGATGCTCGTCGCGGTGAACACCGCGACCTTCATCAGCATCCAGGGCGCGTACGACGCCGATTTCCTCGTATTCCTGAACAGCAATCTCGCGGGCGTGGCGGGCCTCCTGTTCGCGTTCGTGTGGACGCGCGTCACGCGTCCGTTCGGCGCGGAGCTGGCCGCGTCGCGTCTGCTGCGTTCGAGCTGGGAAGACGTCGCGCTCACCGCGTCGACGCAGCCGATCGCGAGCCAGCGCGATCTCGCATCGCGGATGCTCGACCGGCTGATGCAGCTGATTCCGCGTCTCGCCGCGTCCGACGAGCATCGGCATCCGTCGATCGAGAGCTTTCGCGACCTGCGCATCGCGCTGAACGCGCTGGACTTGCGCCGCTCGCGGCATCGTCTGAAAGGCGAGTTGCCGGCGACGATCGACGGCGTGCTCGCCGGCGTCAGCACGTACTACGCGCACTGCGCCGATCGCCATCAGCGCATGCCGGCGCCGCGCGCGCTGAGGGAGACGATCGACGACGCGCTCGGCCGCGTCACCGCGCGCGCCGCCGCGACGACGCGCGCGGTGAACGCCGAAGGCGCCGCCGCCAGCACCGCGCTGCGCGCGTCGCAGCGCTGGCTGCGCGAAACGCGCCATGCGCTCGTGGGCTTGCGGCTGTCGCTCTTTCCCGCGTCGGCGGGCGAGGCGCCGCAAGCCACCGTCGAGGGCGACGCATGATGCGCGCGCCGCTTCTCGCCCCCGTGTTTTCTTCTGGCTGCGGCCACGGACCGTCATGATCGGAGAAATCGATATCCTCGGCGTGTTCGTGCCGTCGGTGCTGGTGCTGATGCTGATCGCGTATGTGATCAACATCGGCATCCGCTGGACGCTCACGCGCGTCGGCTTCTACCGGCTCGTCTGGCACCGCTCCATTTTCGATCTCGGCATCTATGTGCTGGTGCTGGGCGTCATTGTCGTGTTCACCCATCATCTGGTTGTAACGTGAAAAAAACCTGGTTCTCCGTCGGGCAGATCCTGCTCACGCTGATCGTCGTGGCGATCTCCGCGATCGTGCTCTGGCGTCTGATCGATTACTACATGTTCTCGCCGTGGACGCGCGACGGCCACGTCCGCGCCGACGTGATCCAGGTCGCGCCCGACGTGTCCGGCCTCATCACGCAGGTCGACGTGGCCGACAACCAGCTCGTCAAGCGCGGCCAGCTGCTGTTCGTGATCGACCAGGCGCGCTACGCGCTCGCGCTGCGGCTCGCGCAGGCGACCCTCGAACAGCGCCGCGCGACGCTCGCGCAGGCGAAGCGCGAATACGCGCGCAACATCACGCTCGGCAATCTCGTTGCGAGCGAGACGCTCGAGGAAAGCCGCACGCGCGTCGAGCAAGGCCAGGCGGCGGTGGACGACGCGCAGGTGTCGGTCGATACCGCGAAGCTGAATCTCGAACGCACGCGGATCGTGAGTCCGGTCGACGGCTATCTGAACGACCGCGCGCCGCGTCTCGGCGAATTCGTCACGTCGGGCCGCGCGGTGTTGTCGGTCGTCGACATGAACTCGTTTCGCGTCGACGGCTACTTCGAAGAGACGAAGCTGCACGGCATTCATATCGGCGAGCCGGTCGACATCACCGTGATGGGCGAGCGCCGGCCGCTGCGCGGCCACGTGCAGAGCATCGTCGCCGCGATCGAGGACCGCGACCGCACGCTCGGGCCGAACCTGCTGCCGAACGTGAATCCGGCGTTCAGCTGGGTGCGCCTCGCGCAGCGCATTCCGGTGCGCATCGCACTCGACGAAGTGCCGGACGACTTCCGGATGATCGCCGGACGCACGGCCACCGTCGCGGTGCGGACGGCCGGGTCGGCGTCGGATGCGCGCGGCGCGTCGGCGGCGGCTGGTGCGGCGCCGTCGTCGGCGGCTGCCGGGGCCGAGGCGGCGTCGGTTTCGTCCGCGCCGGTTTCCCCCGCGTCGCCTGCGTCGCCCGCGTCGCCGGCGGCTGCCGGGCCCGACGCGGCGTCCGTTTCGCCCGCATCGCCCGTCCGGGCCCCGGCCGGAGCGTCGCGATGAACGCGCGGCGCACGCCGCGTCGGAGCGCCCGGCGGCCTCGCGCGTTCGCGCCGCTCGCACTCGTGCTCGCGCTCAGCGCGTGCATGAACGTCGGCCCGAACTACAAGCTGCCGCAGAACGCGCTCGTCAATTCGTCGTTCGCGAACGCGCCGCTCGACGCGAACGGCGCGCCCGTCTCGCAAGACCCGCTGCCGCCCGACTGGTGGAAGCTGTACGACGACCCGGCGCTGACCCAGCTCGTCGAAGAAGCGCTGAAGTCGAACACCAATCTGCGCGTGGCGGCGGCGAACCTCGCCCGCTCGCGCGCGGCGCTCGCGGTCGCGAACGCGCAGGGCGGCTTCTCCGGCAGCGCGACGGCCGGGTTCCAGCGCGCGCAGGAATCGGCCGAGCAATATCTGCTGTTCAGCAAGGTGCCGGTCGTGAACGAAGGCAATGTCGGCGTCAGCCTGTCGTACGAGGTCGACCTGTTCGGCAAGCTGCGGCGCGGCGTCGAGGCGGCGAACGCGGACGCCGAAGCCGTCGCGGCGGCCGGCGACCTCGCGCGGATCGAAGTCGTCGCGGACGTCGTGCGCGCGTATGTCGAATCGTGCTCGGCGGGCGAGGAACTCGCGATCGCAGAGGAGTCGCTGAAGCTGCAACGCGAGCGCGTCGACTTGACGAGGCGGCTGCGCGACGCCGGACGCGGCAACCAGCCCGACGTCACGCGCGGCGTCACGCAGGTGCAGACGCTCGCGGCCGACATCCCGCGGTTCCAGTCGCGTCGCCGCATCGCGCAATACCAGCTCGCTATGCTGCTCGCGCGCTCGCCGGCCGACCTGCCGCCCGCCGCGCTCGCGTGCGAGCGGCTGCCGACGCTCGCGCAGCCGATTCCGGTCGGCGACGGCGCGGCGCTGCTCAAGCGCCGGCCCGACGTGCGCGAGGCGGAGCGGCAACTGGCGGCGTCGACCGCGCGGATCGGCGTGGCGGTCGCCGCGTTGTATCCGTCGATTTCGATCGGCGCGTCGGCGGGCACGACCGGCATTGCCGAAGACCTGTTCACGCCGCTCACGAACCGCTGGGCGTTCGGCCCGCTGATCAACTGGAGCTTCCCGTCGAACGGCCAGCGTCAGCGCGTGCAGGAAGCCGAGGCGGCGACGGGCGGCGCGCTCGCGCATTTCGACGGCGTCGTGCTGAACGCGCTGCGCGAGACGCAGACGAGCCTCGCCACGTATGCCGCGGACTATCAGCGCGCCGACGAGCTGCGCAGCGCGTATCAGTCGGCGCGCGAGTCGGCCGACGAAACGCACCGGCTTTACGCGGCGGGTCGCGAGTCGTTCCTGTCGGACCTCGATGCGACGCGCACGCTGACCACCGTCCACGCGCAGGTCGCGGCGGCGGAAGGCCAGGTCGCGCTCGATCAGGTGCGCCTGTTCCAGTCGCTCGGCGGCGGCTGGGAACAAGCGGACTGAGTTCGATCGGCCGACTGAAGGGCGGCGTTTGACGACGCCGCCCGCTTCCATGCCGCGCGCGGCACGTCGTTTGCTGAATCGTCGGCGTCGCCAATTGCACCGCCGCACGATGAAGCCCGATCTCCCGCCCGCCGTCCACACCATCGTCGCCGACGACGATTGCCTGTGCCACGTCGAGCGGCTGCTCGACACGCTCGCCCTTCCCGTCGACGGCACGTCGATCGCCGCCGCTTCCCGCACGCTCACGCGCGCGCTGCCGTCGCTGCCGCCACCCGGCGAAGGCGACACGCTGCTGCGCTGGCGGATGCTCGCGGCGATCGCCGCGCGCGACCTGTCGCTCGTGAAGATCTACGAAGCGCACGCGGACGCCGCCGCGATCCTCGCGGAACTCGGCGCCGCCGCGCCGCGGCGCGGCAGCGTGTGGGCGGTATGGGCCGCGCAGATGCCCGACGCACCATTGCGGATTTCCCGGCACGCCGACGACCTCGTCCGCCTGAACGGCCTGAAAAGCTGGTGTTCCGGCGCGGCGTTCGCGACCGACGCGCTCGTCACGTGCATCGACGACGACGATCGCCCGTGGCTCGCGGCCGTCGATCTCGCGCAGCCGGGCGTCGAAGCGGTTGCGGGCACATGGCACGCGGTCGGGATGGCGGCGACGGGCAGCGTCGACGTGCGTTTCACCGAGGCGAGCGCGCGGCTCGTCGGCCGCGCGAACGCGTATCTCGAACGGCCGGGCTTCTGGTTCGGCGCGGCGGGCATTGCCGCGTGCTGGTATGGCGCGGCGGCCGCGCTCGCGACGCGCCTCGCCGACGCCGCCGCGCACCGCGACGACCCGCATCGCCGCGCCCATCTCGGCGCGGCCGACGCGGCGCTGTCGGCCGCTCGCGCGCTGCTGCGCGAAACGGCCAATGACATCGACCGCGCGAAGGGAACCGGTGCGACGAGAGGCTCGATGGGAGCCTCGACGACCGCAGCGATGACAGGCTCGATGGGAGGCTCGACGACCGGAGCGATGACAGGCGTGATGACTGGCTCGATGACCGGAGCGTCCGCCGACGCAATGACTGGCGCAACGACCGATGCAACGGCCGGCGCAACGGCCCACGCAATACCCAACGCAACGGCCCACGCACCGTTCGACCCAACGACCGCCGCGCTGCGCGTGCGCGCGGCCGTCGAGGAGGCGGTCGACGCGGTGCTGCGCGCGGTGTCGCGCGGACTCGGCGCGGCGCCGTTCTGCCGCGACCGCTGGTTCGCGCGGATGGCCGCCGATCTGCCGGTGTTCGTGCGCCAGAGCCATGCCGAGCACGACCTCGCGACGCTCGGCGGCACGCTCGCCGCCCGCGCGGGTACGACGGAGCGCGAAACATGGCGCCTCTGACGCCCGCCGCGCGCTCGCGCTACTTCGACGACAAGTTCGCCCGCGACGACGACCCGTGGCGCTACCGCGACAGCTGGTACGAGCGCCGCAAGCGCGATCTCGTGCTCGCCGCGCTGCCGCGCGCCCGCTATCGCCGCGCGTTCGAGCCGGGCTGCGCGAACGGCGAGTTGTCCGCGCAACTGGCGCCGCGCTGCGAGCAACTGCTGAGCGCCGACTTCGCGCCGACCGCGCTCGCGCTCGCGGAACGACGCGTCGCGGGCTACGCGCACGTGCGCGTCGAGTGCCGCGCGATGCCGGACGACTGGCCCGCCGCGCACTTCGACCTGATCGTCATCAGCGAATTCGCGTACTACCTGAGTCCCGAGCAATGCACGACGCTCGCCGATGCCGCGTGCGCGTCGCTCGACGTCGGCGGCACGTTGCTGTGCTGTCACTGGCGACATGGCGGCGAAGCGTGGATGCTCGACCCCGCCGCCGTGCACGCGCAATTCGACGTGCGCGCCGAGCTGCGCGCGCAGACGCACATCGCGGACCGCGATTTCCTGCTCGACGTGTGGACCCGCGACGACCCGTCGGGCGCGGCGCAGGCGGAGCGCCGCGCATGATCGGCATCGTGATTCCGGCGCACAACGAAGCGGGCTTGCTGATGCGCTGCCTGCGAGCCGCGAGCATCGCCGCCGCGCGCTATCACACGCACAGCGGCGAGGCGGTGAGCATCGCGGTCGTGCTCGATGCGTGCACCGACGGCAGCGACGCGATCTGCGCGGCCTTCGATGTCGAGGCGATCGAGATCGACGCGCGCAACGTCGGCATCGCGCGTTCGTGCGGCGCGACGCGCCTCGTCGACGCCGGCGCGCGCTGGCTCGCGTTCACGGATGCGGACAGCGTCGTCGCGCCCGACTGGCTCGATGAGCAACTGGCGCTCGGCGCGGACGCCGTCTGCGGCGCGGTGGACGTCGACGACTGGTCCGCGCATCCGCAGGAAGCGCGCGATGCGTTCGCGCGGATGTACGTCGCCGCCGACGGTCACCGGCACGTGCATGGCGCGAATCTCGGGGTGAGCGCGAGCGCTTATCGTCTCGCGGGCGGTTTCGGTCCGCTCGAATGCGCGGAAGACGTCGCGCTCGTGTGCGCGCTGCTCGACGCCGGCGTGCGCGTGGTGTGGAGCGCGCGGCCACGCGTCGTCACGAGCGGACGCCGCGTGTCGCGCGTGCGCGGCGGCTTTGCGGACACGCTCGGCCGGCTGCGCTGACGCGCGCTGCGCAGCGCCGCGTCAGATGCGGCGCCGCGGCCCCGGCCGCCGCTCAATGTCCGTTGTAGATCGGCGGCGAGTAGCTGCTCGCCGCGCCGTTGGCGTTGCCGCCGCCGCTTTGCGACGAGCCGCTCGTGGCGGGGCCATAACCGGTGGTCTGACCGTTCTCGCGCGCGACGCGCGCCTCGGCCGCCTGGATGTCTTGCGGATAGTACGGATCGTTGGCTTCCGGGCGATAACCGGCGCGTTCCAGTTGTTCGAGTTGGTTGCGCACCTGCGCGCGCGTGAGCGGCTGATTGGTCTGCTGCTGCGCGAACGAAACGGTCGGCACCGCGAGCACGGCGGCCAGCGCGACAGCGTTGATGAGTGACTTCATGGTGACACCTCCAAAAATTGCCGGCCGCGAGCGCCCGCTCGCAGCCGTTTTTTGGAGTCTAGGCGGGAGGTGAAGGCCGATAAATGGCCGGATTCGGAATTCTCTGTTTTTGTCTGATTGACAATCCAGCGTTTGGGGGTTAGCCGAAAACAACATGGGCAATCCATCGAACTGACACACTCTGTCCCCCGTCGGTGACAGTTCCCGAACATCGCACCGCACGCCGCAAACGCGCTCCCGCCGCGAGAGCCGCGCGGTAAGCGGCGCCTCCAAACCGCATCGGTCCGGCACGAATCATGCGGTCGCATTGCCCCGACCGAAAACACCACGGACCGCGCCACGCGGCACGGGAGACGGGAGACACCCCACAATGAGCGCCGACGAACGGCTGCACGACTGGCGCCGCGACGCCTTGCGGCTGGAACAGGAAGTCATGAAGAGCGTGATCGGCCAGCAGCCGGTCGTGCGGCTCATCAACATCGCGCTGTTCGCCCGCGGGCATGTGCTGCTCGAAGGCGGCGTCGGCGTCGGCAAGACCACGGTGCTGCGCGCGTTCGCGCGCGCGGTCGGCGGCGACTTCGCGCGCGTCGAAGGCACGATCGACCTGATGCCGGGCGATCTCGTCTATCACACGTACGTCGACGGCGAAGGCCGTCCGCACATCGAGCCCGGTCCGCTGCTGCGCTACGGCGAAAACCTCACGACGTTCTTCTTCAACGAGATCAACCGCGCGCGTCCGCAGGTGCAGTCGCTGCTGCTGCGCGCGATGGCCGAGCGCTCGGTGTCCGCGTTCGACCGCGAATTCGGGTTCCCGTCGATGACGGTGTTCGCCGACCGCAACAAGGTCGAAAAGGAAGAGACGTTCGAACTCGCGTCGGCCGCGCGCGACCGGTTCCTGTTCGAGCTGAACATGCCGACGCCCGCCGACGACGACGTGCGTCGCCAGGTGGTGTTCGATCCCGCGTATCACGATCCCGACGCGCTGCTGCGGCGCATCGAGCCCGGCGTCGTCGAGTGGCGAAGCCTGAACGACGCGGGCGCCGCGATCCAGCGCACGGTCACCGCCAGCGAGGCGATCACGCGCTACGTGCTCGACATCTGGCGCGCGACGGAAGACCCGCGCGCGTTCGGCATCGCGCTCGACAACGTGGACATGGACCGGCTGATCGTCGCGGGCGCGAGTCCGCGCGGCGTGAGCGCGCTGGTGCGGGCGGCGCGCGTCGTCGCGTGGCTCGCGGGGCGCGCGCATCTGCTGCCCGAGGACATCCACGCGGTGCTGCTGCCCGCGCTCGGCCATCGCGTGTTCTTCTCGCCGATCTACGAGCTGCGGCGCGCGGAACTGGCCGACGCGCTGATCGCGCAGATCGTCGCGAAGGTCGCGGTGCCCTGACGCTCGACGCGATGGACACCCTGCGCGAATTCCACTACCGGCTGCCCGGCCGCGCGAGCGGCTTTCGGCCCGGCTCGCACCCGGGCACGAGCTACGGCGCGGGCCAGGCGTTCGCGCTGCACGCGAAGCTCTTCGATCATCCCGATCCGCGTCGCGTCGATCTGCGCGCGAGCGCGCGCTCGGTGCCGCGCGAATGGCTCGTGCGCCTGAACCTGCAGCGCGTGGCGGTGCCGGTGCATCTGCTGATCGACGTGTCCGCGTCGATGCACTTCGGCACCGGACGCACGAAGCTCGCGACGGCGGCCGAGTTCGCGTCGACGCTCGGCTTCAGCGCGTTTCGCGCGGGCGACCGCGTCGGCATGCTCGGCTTCGACGACGCGCCGCGCGACGACCTTTATCTGCCCGCGCGCTACGGCCGCGCGACCGGCGACGCGATGGCCGCCGCGTTGCTCGACTGCGCGCCGCGCGAGCAGGCGTCGGGCTCCGGCATCGACGGACTGGCGCGGACCTTCGGCCGGATCGTCGGTCAGGCGGGGCTCGTGTTCGTCGTGTCGGATTTTCACTGGCCGCTCGACGGCCTGCCGGCCGCACTCGATCTGCTGGTTCATGCGTGCGTGGTGCCGATCGTCGTGTGGGACCAGGCGGAGATCGAACCGCCCGCGTCGGGCCGGCTGCTGCGCGTGCACGACGCCGAGACCGGCGAGCCGCGCACGCTGTGGCTGCGCGACAAGACCCGCGCGCAATGGCGCGAACGCGTGGCCACGCGGCGCGCGGCGCTCGCGCACGCGTTCGGGCAGCGCGGCATCCGCCCGTTCTGGGTCGACGGCGCGTTCGACGCGGACCGGCTCACGCAGTACTTCGAGGAGATCGCGGCATGACACTGCGCGCGCGTTCTGCGTCGGGCGTCAGGATCGCCGTCGCTGCGCTGGTTGCGCTGACGTCCTGCGCTCAGGCGGCAGCGGAGGATCAAAAGCCGCCGGTGAGCGCGTCGGCGATCGCCGCTGCAATCGACGAGGCCCATCATGCGGGCGGGGCTTCGTCCGCGGCGGCGTCTTCCGCTGCATCTTCCGTTGCGCCCGCCGCGTCGCGCCCCGCGCGCACGATCGAGCCGCGCGCGTTCGGCTACGTGCTAGGCGACGTGCTCACGCAACGCGTAGCGCTCGACGGCGCGACCGGCGACCTCCCAGCGAACGCGCTGCCGGGCGCCGGACGCATCGGCGTGTGGCTCGAACGCCGTCCGTCGCGCATCGAGACCGCGGCGGACGGCCGTCGCTGGCTCGTGCTCAGCTACCAGGTGACGAACTCGCCGCAATCGCTGACGACGATCGAACTGCCCGCGCTCGTGATCGACGTGCCGCGCGGCGTGCCGTTGCGCGTCGACGCGTGGCCGGTCAGCATCGGCCCGCTGACGCCCGACGCGATCGCGGAGAGCGGCGACCTGCAGCCGATGCGGCCCGACCGTCTGCCGCCGCATGCGCCGACCGCGCGCATCGAGCGCCGGCTCGCGGGGTCGCTCGGCGCGCTCGGGGTCGTGCTGATCGCGTGGGGCGCGTGGTGGCATCTGCGCAACCGGCGCGAGGCCGCGCGGCTGCCGTTCGCGCGCGCGTGGCGGGATCTCGCGAACGGGCGCTCGGCCCGCAACGCGCGTGACAACCCCAACCCCGACGACCCCGCCGCGTGGCGTCGCCTGCATCGCGCGCTCGACGAAACCGCCGGCCGCGTCGTGCAGCACGACAAGCTCGCGCCGCTGTTCGCGCGCGCGCCGTGGCTCGAACCGCTGCGCGAGCCGCTCGAACAGTTCTACGCACAGTCGGCCGCGCGCTTTTTCAGCACCGGCGCGCCGGTCGTGTCGTATCCGCTGCGGCAGCTCGCGCGCGAACTGTATCTCGCGGAAAGGCGCTGTCAGCGATGAACCTCGCGTTCGACTTCGCGCAGCCGTGGGCGCTCGTGTTGCTGCCGCTCGCGGCGTTGCCGCTGTTGCGGCGGCGCGGCGACACGCTGCCGTTTTCCACCGTCGCGCTGTTGCCGACCGATCGCGCGGGCCGCATCGCCGCGCTGCTGCTGCGCGCGCTCGGCGTGCTCGCGATCGGCGCGATCGTGGTCGGGCTCGCCGGACCGGGACGCTCGCACGTGCGCGTGCAGCACACGGGCAACGGCGCGGACATCCTGCTGCTGATCGATCGCAGCGAAAGCATGGACGAGCCGATCAACCGCACGAGCATCGACGCGCACAACGAGCCGAAAAACGCCGTCGCGCGCCGCTCGCTGACGCGCTTCATCGAGGACCGTCCGAACGACCGCTTCGAGCTGATGATGTTCGGCATCAGCCCGATCGTCGCGATGCCGCTGACGAGCGATCACGCGGCGGTGATCGAGGCGCTCGACGCGACGCGCATCGGCCGCGGGCTGCCCGACACGCAGATGGACCGCGGCCTGATCGCCGCGATTGCGCAGTTCGACCATCGTCCGCTGCTCGCGCGCCGCGCGATCGTGCTGGTGTCCGACGGCGGCGCGACGCTCGACGACGCCGCGCGCCGGCGCATCGCCGAAGGCCTCGCGCGCAATCACATCGCGCTCTACTTCGTGTACCTGCGCAGCGGGCTGATGAGCCCGGACCTCAGCGCGACGACGCTCGCGTCCGGGTCGAATTCCGCGGAGGCGAACCTGCATCGGTACTTCCTGTCGCTGCACACGCCATATCGGCTTTTCCAGGCGGCCGACATCGACGGGATGGAACAGGCGCTCGCGGAGATCAACCGTCAGCAGCATTTTCCGGTGTCGTACGTCGAGCAACTGCCGCGTCAGGACGTAAGCCGCGTGTGCTATGCACTCGCGCTCGCGGCGGCGGCGTTGCTCGTCGTCGCGCGATTCGCGCAGGTGCGAGGCTGGTGACGAGGCGAATGATGCCCGGCGACCGATGAGGAGCCACCGATGAGGAGCGGCCAATGAAGCGCAGATCGATGCATCTGATGTTCGGCGTGCTCGCGCTCGGCTGCGCGAGCGTCGCCGCGTGGCAGGGCATCCGGTTGATCGAGGCCCGCGCGCTCGACGCGCAGATCGCGCAGGTGCTCTCCGGTCGCGCGCCGCCGGATGCCGCGCCTGGCGCCGGCCCGTCCCCGGTGCGGCTCGCGCGCGCGGTGATGCTCGCGAAGGCCGGCGAGCGCGTGCAGGCCGCGACGCTGTACGACTCGCTCGTCGCGGCGTCGCCGGACCTGTCGGACCCGGTCGCGCGCGCCGCGATGTACGACGCGGCGGGCATGAGCCTGCGCGAAGGATCGGTCGACGGCCGCGCGCTCGAACTGCTGTCGCTGACGATGATCGCCGACGCGAAGAACCGCTATCGCACGCTGCTGCGCGCGACGCCCGACGACTGGGACGCGCGCTACAACCTCGAACGCGCGCTGCGGCTCGCGCCCGAGCTGCCGGACGGCCCGGTCGCGGGCCAGTCGGCGCCGGATAACCGCTTGCGGCTGCGCGGCGCGCAGTCGGTGGATCTGCCGTGAGCACGTCGCTACCCGATCTGCCGCATGCGGCTTCGGCGCCGCCCGCTCGCCGCGCGCTTCGCGCCGCGCGCCACTGGGCGGCGGCGGCCGCGCTGCCGTTCCTCGCGGCCGCCGTGCTGATGCCGCCGCTGCATCTGCAGCGCGACACGTTCAGCTATATCGCGACGTTCGACATCACGCAGAGCATGAACACGGAGGACCTGACGGAGAACGGCACGCCCGTCAGCCGGCTCGCGTTCGCGAAGGCGCAGATGCGCGACGCGCTCGGCCGCCTGCCGTGCGGCTCGAAGGTCGGCTGGAGCGTGTTCACCGGCCAGCGCGCGATGTTGCTGCTGCAGCCGATCGAAGTCTGCGCGAACTACGACGCGCTGCTGTCGTCGCTCGCGGCGATCGATTCGAGCATGCGCTGGACCAACTGGAGCCGCATCGCCGAAGGCGGCGTCTGGTCGGCCGTGCGAACCGCGCGACAGAGCGGCGCGGGCGTCGCGGTGCTGTTCTTCACCGACGGCCAGGAGGCGCCGCCGCTGTTGCCGTCGAACCTGCGGCCGTGGGACGAAGCGCGCGACGTGAAAGGCTGGCTGATCGGCGTCGGCGGCAGCGAGCCGGTGCCGATTCCGCGCTCGGATGCGGACGGCAACCGCATCGGCTTCTGGAGCGCCGACGACGTGATCCAGGTGCCGCGCGTGCCCGGCGCGCCGCCGGCCGGCGAGAGCCACGAGGAACTGACGTCGCTGCGCGGATCGTATCTGGACATGATCGCCGCGCGCGTCGGCTTTTCGTATCGCCGGCTCACGGATGCCGGCTCGCTCGGCGACGCGATCGTCGATCCGCGCTTCGGCCATCGCGAGGCGGTGCCGGTCGACGTGCACGCGTTGCCGGCGCTGGCCGGCCTGTTGCTGCTCGTGTGGCGCTACCTGCCCGAGCGGGACACGTTGCGGCACGCATGGCGCGCGCTGCGGCGGCGCGTTCAGCGCCGCGCCGCGCCCGCCGACGGCACGAACCCGCCGTATTCGCGTTCCAGATAAGGCGCCGCGTGTTCCAGCAGAAAGCGGCGGAACACGGTGCCGGTCGGCGACAGCTGCTTCGCGCGCATGTGCACGATCTGCCATGTGCGCTCGATCGGCGTGCCGTTCACGTCGAGCAACGCGAGTTCGCCGGTACGCAATTCCAGCAGCAGCGTATGCAGCGAGATCAGGCTCACGCCCATGCCGGCCATCACCGCCTGCTTGATCGTTTCGTTGCTGCCGAGCGTGACGATCTTCGCCGGCGCGAACAGATGCTTGCGGAACATGTCCTCGGCGGTCGTCCGCGTGCCGGAACCCAGCTCGCGCAGCAGGAACGTCTCCGCGCGCAGCTCCTGCAGATCGAAGCGCCGCGCGTTCGCAAGCGGATGCGCGAGCGGCGCGATCAGCACGTGCGGATGACGCGCGAGCGGCTCGGCGACCGTGTCGAGTTCGGGCGGCGGCCGTCCCATGATCGCGAGATCGATGGCGTTGTCCTGCAACTGCCGCAGCAGCATCTCGCGATTGCCGACGAGAAAATGCACATCGACGCGCGGATATTGCTGCGAATAGCGCGCGAGCAGCTTCGGCGCAAAGCAGGTGGCGGAGCTGACGATGCCGACCGCGATCGACCCGCTGTCGGCCTGCGTCAGCGACGTCATTGCGTCCTCGGCGTCCTTGATCTCGCCGAGAATGCGGCTCGCGTGATGCGTGAGCTTTTCGCCGGCTTCGGTCAGCGCGAGGCGCCGTCCGACCCGCTCGAACAGCGGCAAGCCGGCCGCCTCTTCGAGCTGGCGGATCTGCATCGAGATCGCGGGTTGGGTCAGATGCAGTTCGTCCGCCGCGCGGGCAAAGCTCATGTGACGCGCGGCGACCGAGAAAATCTGCAACTGCCGCAGCGTCAGCGAGCGGATGAAATTCACGGCGACATCCGGTGGCGCAGGAAAAAAGCGCCGCCGGTGCGATGCACCGCTCGCACACGGCGGCCCAACGAGGAGACAATCAACGCACAACAAAGCAAAAACGAATGCGCTCGGCTCAGCCCTGCGGCTTCGCGCCGGACGATTTCGGCGCCGTCGCCGGCTTGCGCACGAGCGATTGATAGGTCAGCGTCTCGGTCTGCAGCGGATGCGCGAAGTCGCCGTTCGCGCCCGGCACTTCGGTGCGAATCATCGCGACATGACCGGGCACGTCGTCCGCGAACACGAACGTATAGCGCTTGCCGGTGTAGCGCGGAAAGCGCCCCGCGTTCGGATCGTTCACGTACGGCTGCACGACGATCTGCCGCGCGGCGACTTCCTTGCCGCCGACCTTCGTCGTGACGTTCGTGATCTGCGGGCCCGCCGCGAGCGCGAGGCGCACGCGCTGCTGGAAATAGCGCCGCTTGCCGCCCGTCAGCTGCTCCATGTCCGCGATGTCGCGTTCGAGGAAGTAGATGACCGCCGGATTGCACGGCAGCCCGCTGTTCGGCAGGTTCACCGCGCCGTGGTGGTCGGACACCTGCGCGTCGGTCTTCTCGTTGCCGGGACTCAGCACCAGCACGCGCACCGTGTCGGGCTCGCGCTTTTCCTCGCCGGTGCCGACGAGCGAATATTCGAGTTGCGACTGCGGATTCAAGCCGCGCATCTGGTCGCTCATGAACACCAGTTGCTCGGCGGCCGTGATCGCATCGGATGCCGAAGCACCGGCGGGCGGCGAAGCCACCGCCTGCGTCGGCTGCGCCGCGTGCGCGGGATGCGACGCGACGGCGGCGGCAAGCGCCGCCGCGCAGGCCGCCGCGGCCAGCGCCGCGCGAGGGGGGACCGGCCGCGCGAGCGTCATTGCGCACCGCCTCGCTTGCCCTCTTTCACGTCGACCGGCTTGAGCAGCGGCACCTGATAGCTCGCGAGGATGCTGTCGATCTTCCCCTGGTTCGCGCCGATCCACTCGTCGACCTTGTCGTGCCACGCCTTCTCGCCGTGACGCACGCCCATCGAAATCTGGTAATCGAAACGGATGCCCGGCGCGGGCGGGAACGCGACCAGCCTGACCTTGTCGCCCTCGCGATTCGCGAAGTAGCCGGCAATCGGCCCCCACACGAACACGACGTCGAGATTGCCCTGATCGAGATCGTGCTGGATCATCTCGCCGGGGAACGCCTGCGGGTCGCCGCTTTGCACCTGGTACGACTCCGCCTGATCGATGAGCCCGTGCGCGAGCAGCCAGTCCACGGCGGGCGTCTGCGAGAAGATGCCGAAGCGCAGCTTGTGCAGCACGTCGGGCGGCAGCTTCAGCAGGTCGTCGGGCGTCTTCACGTTCGCGAGTTCGGGCTTCTTCGTGAACACCATCGCGTACGTCGAGCGCAGATACGGCTGCGTGGTCGCCGTCATGTCATAGCCCTTCGGCACGCCGATGATCAGGTCGCACTTGTACGCGCCGTGCTCGTCCGTCTCGCGCAGCGTGTGCCGCACGAAGCCCATTCGCTGCGGAAAGTACGTGTACTGAAGCTTGTAGCCGAAGTCGTGCGCCATCTGCTCGGCGATGCGGTTTTCGTAGCCCTCTCCCTTGTCGTTCGACAGCGGCATGTTGTTCGGGTCCGCGCACACCCGCAGTATGCCGTCGGCCCCGTCGTTGTTCGGCAGGTCGGCCCCCTGGGCACGCGCCGCGCCGCACGCGAGCGACGCAAAACCCATTGCGGCGACGAACGCCGCCGCCCTGAACGCGTTGTTTCCGTTACGCATCGTCCCACTCCACGAGAGCCGTTCAGTCATGTTGGCATCGGTCCTTTCCGCTCGGGCTCACTTCGCATCGTCGATGGGCTTCAGGTCGCCGGGCTTGATCTGTCCGTCCGAGCGTCCCTTCAGATACGCGTACAGGTATTGCCAGTTCTTCTGCATCATCTGGCTGGAGCTGAAGTCGGGCATGCCCTTCTCCACGCGTCCGCCGAACACGGTGCGATGAAACTCGTTGATGTCGATCTGCTTGAGCGCGTCCACGAGGGACGGCCCGACGAGCCCTTGCTGCTGCGCGCCATGACAACGCTCGCAATCGAGCGCGCGCCACGTTCTCCATCCTTGCAGCGTATTGCCATCGACCTTGTTGCCGTCCACGACCTTGTACGAGGGTGCCGTGCCCGGCGCGTTGTCCGCTTGTGCGACCGCCGTCATCCCGGCGATCGCGACGGCGGCCGTGCCCGCCAGCAACAAGAGGGTTCTGCCTTTCATGCGTAGTTCTCCTTCGATGATCGCGCCGTGGCGCGCAAAAGGTGATGCGAGGCGGGCTGGCGCCGGACGGCCCGCTGCAAGGCGGTCGGCGCGTGCGCCCATGAGACGGTGAGGCCGGCGCGTTGCACGCCGGCCTCCCACTGCCAGTTACGAGTTCGGCAGCGCGAACACGAACAGCGTGCCGCCGAGTGCCGTGTACTTCGCGAGCGCGCGATAGCCGCCGACCGCGCCGAGACCTTCCTCGGACTTCTGCAGGCCCGCCGCCATGCCGATGCCGGCCCAGCCGCCGATGCCCGAATACACGCCGACGTACTGCTTGCCGTTGTACTCGTACGTGAAGACGTTGCCGATGATCCCGGACGGCGTCTTGAAGCGCCACAGTTCCTTGCCGTCGCTGATGCGAACCGCCTTCAGGTAGCCTTCGAGCGTGCCGTAGAACGCGATGCCGCCAGCCGTCGCGAGGGCGCCCGACCACACCGAGAAGCGCTCCGGCTTCGACCATGCGATCTTGCCCTTGCTCGCATCCCACGCAATGAAGTTGCCCATCGCGCCGTTCTCGTTAGGACCCGGATACATCGCGAGCGTCGCGCCGACGTACGGTTGACCGGACACGTAGTCGACATCGAACGGCTCGTAGTCCATGCAGACGTGGTTGGTCGGCACGAGGAACAGCGACGAATGCGGATCGAACGCGGCCGGTTGCTCGTCCTTCGTCCCGAGCGCGGCCGGACAGATGCCCTTCACGTTGTGATCGGCGCCCGCCTGCTGCGTCGAGTACGCGGCGTTGCGAACCGGCAGACCGCTCTTCATGTCGATGTGATCCGCCCAGTTCACCGCCGGGTCGTACTTCTGCGCGACCAGCAGCTCGCCCGTCTGACGGTTCAGCGTGTACGCAAAACCGTTGCGGTCGAAGTGAACGATCGCGGGCACCTTGCGGCCGCCGATGTTCAGATCGGACAGGATCATCTCGTTCACGCCGTCATAGTCCCACTCGTCGTGCGGCGTCATCTGGTAGACCCACTTCGCTTCGCCCGTATTCAGATCGCGCGCGAAGATCGTCATGGACCACTTGTTGTCGCCGGGACGCTGGGTCGGATTCCACGTGCCCGGATTGCCCGAGCCGTAGTAGATGAGATTCAGCTTCGGATCCCATGCATACCAGCCCCACGTCGTGCCGCCGCCGAGCTTCCACTGATCGCCCTTCCAGGACTTCAGCGACGAGTCCGCGCCGACCGGCACCATATGGCCGTCCGACCACGTCATCGTCTTTTCCGGGTTGAAGAGGATCTCGTTGTCCGGACCCGTGCTGTAGGCCGTCCAGGCCGGCTTGCCGGTCTTGATGTCGTAGGCGATCAGACGGCCGCGCACGCCGAACTCGCCGCCCGAGATGCCGGTCAGCACCTTGTCGCCGAACACGTGCGGTGCGTTGGTATTGACTTCACCGGCCTTCGGATTGCCGTTCTTCGCCGTCCAGACCACGTCGCCGGTCTTTGCATTGAGCGCGACGAGCGTCGTGTCGGCCTGCTGCAGGAAGATCTTGCCGTCGCCATATGCGAGGCCGCGGTTGACCGTGTCGCAGCACATCACCGACACGACCTGATCATCCTGCTTGGGCTGGTACTGCCACAGGAACGTCTGATCCTTCAGATTGATAGCGATGACCTTGTTGGGGAACGGCGAGTGGATGTACATCGTGTCGCCGATCACGAGCGGAGAGCCTTCGTGGCCGCGCAGCACGCCGGTGGACATCGTCCACGCGACCTGCAGCTTGCCCACGTTGTTCTCGTTGATCTGCTTGAGCGGGCTATAGCGGTGATTCTCATAATCACCCGCCTGAGTCGCCCAGTTGGCGGGATTCTTGATCAGGGTGTCCAGCTGCGAGTCAGCCTGCGCGGCCATCGAGCCCAGGGCGGCGGACGCAGTGACCGCAAGCCCAAGAACCAGGTTGCGTAAGTTCATGTCTCCTCCAGAATTGTGCTGCCGTTCAACTCACGAATGACCCGCGCTACCTTGTGATCCGGACGCGCCGTGCCGGAACAGGTAACGATCTACGCCTTCGCCCAGTCGAACGCCAGGCTTCGCGGCGGTGAACGGCAAACGCATAATCCATGCCGACCCGCTTTTCGTTCAGTGATTCCACCAGGTCCCGCGCGCCTTCGACAAAGCGCGCCGCGGGCCGCCTGCCCCGCCCATGGCGATTGCGCGCGCAGGGGCGCTGCGGCGGACGTCGCCGCGCGACGCACGGCGCCGCGTGCAGGCCGTTCACGGGCGACACATACTGTGTCAAAACCGCGAAGCATCGCGCGAGCGAGCGCGTCCAATGAACACGGGCGCAAGCCGCGCGAACCGCGATGCCTGCGCGGCGCGACACCGCCGGTGCGATCGACGCCGGCACCGGATGAATGGCGCCATCGCGCGATGCCTCGCGCGCGATGCGCGCACCGTTGGCAACGAGGCGGAGAACGACGGCCATGACGCAGACCGAGAGGGTGTACACGGAAGAAGAAATCGCCGAACGACTTACCGGCGCGCTGCAGCACTGGTACATGGAGGACGGGTGGCTGAGGCGCCGCTATCGCACGGAAGGCTGGAAAGGCACGCTGATGGTCGTCACGACGATCGGCCACCTCGCGGAAGCGGCGTGGCATCACCCGGACCTCACGGTGTCCTACGCGTTCGTGATCGTCAAACTGAAGACGCATAGCGCGAAGGGCATCACCGACAAGGACTTCGCACTCGCCCGCAAGATCGAAGACGTGATCCAGTGGCAGCCGGGACGCGAAGGCGGGCCGCTCGAAGGCACGCCGTCCGGCGATCAGCGGTTTCGCTATATCAAGTATGACGAACCGAATGCGTGAGGCGCGTGGCCGGTCGCGCTGCCGGTCGCGTGGTCGGTCGCGTTGTGCGCCGTCCGGCGAGCCGTCGTTCGCGCGCGTGCCGCGCACGGCGCAGCGCGCGGCACGCCCGGTGACACAGTGCGCCCCGCGCGGCACATCGGGGCCGCGCCGGCCGCACGCGGCGCGGAGCGGCGCCGCGTAAGCCGCAAGCGCAACCACGGATGCGCGCCCGGCGCGTCGGCCGCGTCGCGCAACGCTGGTACGCGTCCTGCTTCTGATGCCCGACCGAGTCCCGCCCGCCCAGCCCGAACGAGGATCCTGCATGCCGCTTGCCTTGCGCCGTCTCCCGCCACAGGCCGCCGTGACCGTCGATGCGCCGGCGCGTCTGCATCTGGGCTTTCTCGATCCGAACGCTACGCTCGGCCGCGCGTTCGGCAGCCTCGGCCTCTTCGTCGAGGGCCCCGGCACGCGGCTCGTCGCGCGCCGCGCGGGCGAGTCGTCCATCGTCGGCGCACTCGACGACGCCGACCGCGCCCGCGCGATGCACTGGCTCGACACGCTGCGCGATGCGTACGGCGGCCCGGCGCTCGCGCTCGACGTGCTGCATGCGGTCCGCCCGCACTCCGGCCTCGGCTCCGGTACGCAGCTCGCGCTCGCCGTCGGCAGCGCGTATGCGCGAATCGCCGGCGTCCCCGCGACCACCGCCGAACTCGCCGCGCTGCTCGGGCGCGGCGCGCGCTCCGGCATCGGCGTGCACGGCTTCGACGTCGGTGGCTTGCTGCTCGACGGCGGGCCGTCGCCGGCGTCGTCTTCGGTCGCGCGAGGCGGCGCGCCGACGCTTGCGCCGCTGCTGTCGCGCATCGCGTTCCCCGATGCGTGGCGCGTGCTGCTGATCGGCGATACGTTGCGCACCGGCCTGTCCGGTTCCGACGAACGGCGCGGCCTCGCGGCGCTCGCGCCGTTTCCCGAAAGGCTCGCCGCGCACCTGTGCCATCTCGTGCTGATGCGCGTGCTGCCGGCCGCGGCCGAAGCCGACTTCCTGCCGTTCGCGCTCGGGCTCACGGAGATCCAGCAGATCATCGGCGAATACTTCGCTCCGGTTCAGGGCGGCGTGTTCACGAGCCCCGACGTCGAACGCGCGCTGCGCGCGGTCGCCGCGCAGCAGCCGGCCGGCATCGGGCAGACGTCGTGGGGGCCGACCGGCTTCGCGATCGTCGCGAGCGAGTCCGATGCGCAGCGCGCGCTCGCCGCCGCGCGCGACGCGGCGCGCGGCAAGCCGCATATCGACTGTTCGGTGGTCGCCGCGCGCAACCGCGGCGCGACGATCGACGCGGCCGACGCGCGCCGGCACCAACGCGAGGGCGCCGCATGACGCGTCCTCCCGAACCGCGCCGGCAACGCGCGCCCGGCGGCCGCGCGCGTCACGCCCATCGCGCGACGGTGCGCCGGCGCCCCCTCTTCCTTCCCTAGACCGAGCCTCAAGACCATGCCCGAAGCCACCGAAAGGCCGTACATCCTGCACATGTTCACGGCCACCGCGCAGATGAGCCCGTTCGACGTGAACATGGCCGCCGATGCGGGCTACAACGTGATCGTCCCGTACTGCAACGTGGATGCGTCGATGGTCACGAACCTCACGCAGGACGCGATTTTCTCGCGCGGCCCGAAGGGCGTGTCGCGCACCGGCATCTTCATCGGCGGACGCGACGTGATGGTCGCGGCCGACATGCTCGAAACGGCGCGCAAGGCGATGGTGCCGCCGTTCGAAGTGTCGGTGTTCGCGGACCCGAGCGGCTCGTACACGACCGCCGCCGCGCTCGTCGCGCTCGTCGAGCGGCATCTGAAACGCGCGCACGGGATGGAGCCCGGCGGCAAGCGCGTGCTGATCCTCGGCGGCACCGGCGCGGTGGGACGCATCGCCGCCGCGATGGCCGCGACGCTCGGCGCGGACGTGACGATCGCGAGCCATCGCGACGTGTCGCATGCGAAGCGCGTCAGCGACGAGATCAACCAGCGCTTCGACATCGTGACGACGGGCGTCGGCACGAACACGTCCGACGCGCTGCGCGACGCGCTCGCGGACGCGGAAATCGTGATCGCGTCGGCCGTCGCCGGCGTGCAGGTGGTCAGCCGCGACGATCTCGCGCACGCGAAGCATCTGCTGATCGCCGCCGACGTGAACGCGGTGCCGCCCGAAGGCATCGCGGGCGTCAACGTGATGAACGACGGCGAGCCGCTCGGCGACGGCCCCGATCCCGGCACGATCGGCATCGGCGCGCTCGCGATCGGCAACGTCAAGTATCAGGTCGAGCATCGGCTGTTCGTGCGGATGCGCACCGGCAACCGGCCCGTGTATCTCGGCTTCCAGCAGGCGTTCGACGAGGCGCGCGACGTGGCCGCGTCGCTCGGTTAAACGGCGTGTCCCCGAAACCGGTCACGCCATGACTGCGCGCTCCCACGCCGCCGGTGCGCCGTTCGTCGCGATCGCCGGGCTTTCCGTGCGGCTCTTCGCGCAGTCCGCGCGGCGGGCGGGCTGGCGCGTCGCCGCGCTCGACCGCTTCGGCGACCGCGACACGCGCGACGCGTCGCTGTGCTGGTTCGACATCGGCGGCGCCGGTCTGTCGATCGACCGCGAGCGGCCTCTCGAAGCGCTGACGCGCGTCGCAAGGCTGCCGAACCTCATCGGCTGGATCGGCGTGGGCGGCGTCGAGCCGTTCGTCGAGGAACTCGCGTCGACGCGCGGGCTGCCGCCGTATATCGGCAATCCGCCGCAAGCGTGCGCGGCGGTACGCGAGCCGCGGCGCTTCTTCGCGATGCTCGACGAGCTCGGAATACCGCACCCGGCGATCGGCGAAACCGCGCCCGCTTCGCCCGAAGGCTGGCTCTACAAGCGCGCCGACGGCTGCGGCGGCGTGCACGTGCGCGAAGCGGCGAGCGCGCTGGCGGCCGGCGACGCGTCGACCGACGACGGCCTCGGGTACTTCCAGCAGCGCCGTCCGGGCCGCGCAATGTCGGCGCTGTTCGTCGGCGCAGGCGGCAGTGCGCGCGTGATCGGCTTTTCCGAACAGACGTCGCTCGCGTGGGGCGACATGCCGTTCATCCATACCGGCGCGATCGGCCCGATCGATCCGCCGCCGCGCGTCGTCGATCAGGTTTCCGAAGCAATTCGCGCGATCGTGTCGCGCACCGGTCTCGTCGGCGTCAACAGCTTCGACTTTCTGCTCGACGACGATTCGCAAACCTTCGAGCTTCTCGAAGTGAACGCGCGGCCGTCGTCGACGCTCGCGATCTACGATCACGCGTGGCCGCATGCGTGGCCGCACGGGCTGCTAGCGTGCCACGTCGATGCGTGCGTGCGCGGCACGTTGCCCTCGCCGGGTCCGCGCGCCGCCGACGCACGCATGCGGATCGCGCACGAAGTGCTGTTCTCGCCCGCCGCGCTCGCGGTCAGCACCGCGTTCAGCGACGCGTGCGCGCACGATCCCGGCTGCGCGGACGTGCCGATGCCCGCCACGCGCATCGCCACCGGCGATCCGCTCTGCACGCTCGTCGCGCACGCGCCCGACCTCGCGAGCCTCCCCGACGCGCTCGCCCGCCAGCGCGAGCAGGTCCTCCAACGTCTGTCACTCTGTCACGAGCCCACCCATGTCTTCGCCGAATGAATCCGCCCCGCCGCCATCGCCCGATTCCGCGCTGCCCGGCGTCAACGCGCTCGCCGAACCGCTCGTCGCGCAGTTGCGCGAGCACGCGGCGCTGCTGCGCGTCGCGCTCACGCACACCGATGCGGGCACGACGATCGTCGATGCCGGCGTCGCGGCGCCCGGCAGCCTCGACGCGGGCCTTGCCGTCGCGCGCATCTGCATGGGCGGCCTCGGTCACGTGAGCGTGCGCGCCGTGACCGAAGCCGATCCGGCGTGGCCGCTCGTGATCGACGTGCGCACGTCGTGGCCGGTCATCGCGTGCCTCGGCAGCCAGTACGCGGGCTGGAGCCTGTCGGCGACGAAGGAGCAGACCGGCGGCAAGAAGTTCTTTTCGCTCGGCTCGGGACCGGCCCGCGCGCTCGCGGTGAAAGAGCCGCTGTTCGCGGAACTCGGCTATCGCGACCGTCACGCGCGCGGCGCGCTCGTGCTCGAAGTGGACCGGCTGCCGCCGCAGGTCGTGATCGACAAGGTGCTTCACGACTGCGGCCTCGCGCCCGACGCGCTGACGCTGATCGTCACGCCGACACAATCTGTCGCGGGAACGGTGCAGGTCGTCGCTCGCGTGGTCGAAGTCGCGCTGCACAAGGTGCACGTGCTCGGCGTCGCGCCGGGCGAAGTGGTCGAGGCGTCGGGCAGCGCGCCGCTGCCGCCGCCCGCGCCCGACGGCATCGACGCGATGGGCCGCACGAACGACGCGATCCTGTACGGCGGCCGCGTGCAGCTGACGGTACGCACCGATGCGGCGGCGAAGCGCATCGCGGCGGAACTGCCGGCGTCGACTTCGCGCGATTACGGCAAGCCGTTTGCGGACATCTTCCGGTCGTTCAACTTCGACTTCTACCAGATCGATCCTGCGCTGTTCGCGCCGGCCGAGGTGTGGGCGAGCAGCCTCGAAAGCGGCAAGACGTGGCACGGCGGCCGGTGCGACGCCGCTCTGCTGCGCGGGCAATGGAGCGCGCCATGAGCGACGCCATCGACGTGGGCGGTGCGACGCGCATCGGCATCGCCACCGACGCCACCGGCTGGCACACCGGCCGCCTGCGCCGCGCGCTGCGCGAACGCGGCGCGCTCGCGCGCTGCTTCGATCTCGCGGACTGCCGGATCGACACGACGAGCGGGCCCCACGGCATCGTGCTGCCCGGCTTCGGCCACGCGCTGCCCGACGCGGTGTTCGTGCGCGGGATCGCGGGCGGCACGTTCGAGCAGGTCACGCTGCGGCTCGGCATCCTGCACGCGCTGCGCGAACTCGGCGTGCCGGTGTACAACGACGCGCGCGCGATCGAGCGCAGCGTCGACAAGTCGATGACGTCGTTGCTGCTGCACCGCCACGGCGTGCCGACGCCGGCGACGTGGGCCGCGGAATCGCGCGCGTTCGCGCAACGCGTGCTGATGCGCGAGGCCGCGGCGGGCCGGCGCGTCGTGATCAAGCCGCTGTTCGGCTCGCAGGGCAAGGGCTTGCGACGGCTCGGCGCCGGCGCGCGCGCCGGCACGATGACGCCGCTGCCGACGCTCGACGGCGACTATCGGCGCGTCGCGTATCTGCAGCGTTACGTCGAAGGCGAGCAGCCCGGCTTCGACTGGCGCGTGCTCGTGATCGGCGGACGCGCGCGCTGCGCGATGCGGCGCGTCGGCGGCCGGCGGTGGATTCATAACTTCGCGCAGGGCGCGTCGTGCGAGCCCGCCGAGCTGGACGGCGCGCTCGCCCACACCGCCGTGGCCGCCGCGAACGCGCTCGGGCTCGACTATGCGGGCGTCGATCTGATCCCGAACCCGGACGACGCGAACCGGCCGCTCGTGCTCGAAGTGAACGGCGTCGCCGCGTGGCGCGGGCTGCAGTCGGTGACCACCTTCGACATCGCCGGCGCGCTCGCCGACGATCTGCTCGGGCGCCGGATGGGTCACGCGTTGCGGCCTCCGGTCGGGACCGCCGCGGCCGGCGCGTCGCGCTGAAACGACGATGAGCGTCCCATCGCCCGTGTCGGCTCCGCTGTTGGCGAACCGCGCCCGCGCGGCGTTTCTGCTCGCGTGCCGTCTCGACGTGGACACCGCGAAGCCCGGCAACGTCAGCACAGCAAGCCCCGGCCACGGAATGATCGCCGCGCAGTTCGTCGCGAGCGCGCAAGCGGCGGTCGACGCGCTGATCGCACCGGGCGTGCCGGTCGGCCAGCGCATTCTCGACGCGGTGTCGCGCACGCGGCAGGCGGCCGGCTGCAACACGAACCTCGGCATCGTGCTGCTCGTCGCGCCGCTCGCGGCCGCGCTCGACCGCGTGGCCGCGACGCCGGGTTTCGATCCCGCCGCGCCGCTGTCGCCCACCGCATGGCGCGCCGCAACACGCGACGTGCTCGCGAGCCTCGACCTCGACGACGCGCGCGCCGCGTATCGCGCGATCGCGCTCGCGAACCCGGGCGGACTCGGCGACGCCCCCGAGCAGTCCGTCCACGACGCGCCGACCATCGATCTGAAGCGTGCAATGGCGCTCGCCGCCGACCGCGACAGCATCGCGCGCCAATACGCGAACGACTTCGCGGACGTGTTCGCGACGGGTGTCGACGCGATTAGCGAGGCGCCGCCGCACGAGCCGGCGCTCGCGACGCTGAATGCGTATCTCGCGTTCCTCGCCGGCTGGCCCGACTCGCACATAGTGCGCAAACACGGCCTCGCGCTGGCGCAGAGTGTCACGCTCGCGGCACTCGACCATCGCACGCGGCTGCGTCACGCGCTCGCGCAACATCGCAGGCCGCAGACGGCGCCGCTCGATACCTGGGACACGCAACTGAAAGCGCGCGCCGTGAACCCGGGCACCAGCGCGGACCTGACCGTCGCGTCGCTCTTCGTCGCCGGATTGTGCGCGCTGCCCGCGCTCGCGCCGCCGCCGTCGCCCGACGCGCGCGCCGAAGACCGCCGCGACTGGCATGGAACGTGTTAGTTGCTACCACCCTACCTCGGGTATCCCCCGCGAGGGCCGAGCCTCTCGCGCGCCAACCAGCAGTTCATTCAGTCATTTACAGGAGGAGCAGCATGGCCAAGATCAATCGCGTCCTGGTAGGAGAGTCGCTGATCGGCGACGGCAACGAAGTCGCCCACATCGACCTGATCATCGGACCGCGTGGCTCCGCGGCCGAAACCGCATTCTGTCACGCACTGACGAACAATAAGGATGGCTTCACGTCGCTTTTGGCCGTCGTCGCGCCGAACCTGATGACGAAGCCGAACACGGTGATGTTCAACAAGGTGACGATCAAGGGTGCGAAACAGGCCGTGCAGATGTTCGGCCCGGCGCAGCATGGCGTCGCGCTCGCGGTGGCGGACAGCGTCGAGGACGGCACCATTCCGAAGGACGAGGCGGACGACCTGTTCGTCTGCGTCGGCGTGTTCATCCACTGGCAGGCGGAGGACGACAAGAAAATCCAGCAATACAATTATCAGGCGACGCGCGAAGCGATTCAGCGCGCCGTGAAGGGCGAGCCGAGCGCGCAGGAAGTGGTGTCGAAGAAGTCGTCGGTCGCTCACCCGTTCGCTGCGAACTAAAGGCGCGTCAGACGTCGAATCGATTCCGGCTTGACCCACACCTTGCGGCGCGCGATGCGCGCGGCGGACGCGGCGCCACGGCCCCGCGTCCGCTTCGTCCGCCGTCAGGGCATCGGGGCAGCGACGGCGGAATCGACGGAGATTGGAGAGAGGCAAATCATGATCAAAACAGGTCTGACGCTCGTGGCCGGCTGCTGCATCGCAGCGGCGACGCCGCTGGCATTCGCCGACGGCGAGACGGCACCCACGAGCCACGACTATCCGACCCAGGTGCGCGTCGAATACGTGCTGAGCTGCATGGACGACAACGGCCATGATTTCGCGAACGTGTACAAGTGCTCGTGCGTGATCGACAAGATGGCGGCGGCGCTGCCGTATGGCGAATACATCGAACAGGCCACGTTCGCGCGCAATGCATCGCTCGGCGGCGAAGGCGGCGCGGAGTTCCGGATGGACCGCGCACGCGCGCAGACGAAACGCTTCCTCACGCTGCAGGCAAGCGCGTATCAGTCGTGCGGGATCAGCAAGCACGCGGGTGCGTCGGCGAAGTAGCTTCGCCGAGGCTGCGTGTTTTACGTTGCCCGTGTTTGCGTTGATTTAAGCGCTTTGCGACACGCGGTGCCGCCCGACGAAGGCCGCACCGCGTTTTGCTGCGCTCTCTAGTTCCCCGGCACGAGCCCCGCGCCGAGCGCCGCATAGCCGCCCGCGCAGCCATTGAGGCTCGCGTCGCGCCGCCGCTCGATCACGACGCCCACGCCATCCACGTCGTCGAAGCGCGCCGGCTTCGCGATCTGCACGCGCACCCAGTGCGCGCCGAAGCGGCCGATCAGCAACTGCGCGATTTGTTCCGCGAGCGCCTCCAGCAATTTCACGCGATGCGCGGCGAGCAACGCGTGCAGCGCTTCGCGGACCGCCGCATAATTGACCGTATCCTCGATGCGATCGGTTTCGCACGCGCGCAGCGACGGCACGCCGATCGCGAGATTCATCGTGACCGGCTGCGGCGTATGCTGTTCGTCCGCATCGATGCCGATGATCGTCCGACCTCGTAAGTTTTCGATGAATACGATATCCATCACGGCGGGCGCTGTCTCCTGCGCGGCAAACGCGAACGGCAGCACCGAGGCAGTCGCACCGTCGGTGCGCGAAAGTCGAACGGGGTCGATCAGGGTCATGACGGATTCTCCGCCGCGCTGCGGCTCGATTATTCAGTAGTCGGAACGGGCGGACACAGCACGCGGCGCTCATCCAATGCATTCACGCGACATACTGTGCCAACCCTGCAACGGCCGCGCCTTTCAAAACGTGGGAGAGCGCGGATTCGACCCGGTAAGCAAGAAGCGGGCACATCTCGCAGCCAGGGACAGTGGCTATTGAACAGTGCGCGTATCTTGCGTAAAGTTTTTGCGCAGTCCATTTAAAAGACGAACGAACACGGCCCATTACATATCGCGTCGGAGAGCCGCTCGCGCGGCGCAGCGAACGTTTCTCGCACCCTTGAAAGGTTGCGGTAAATGCACGCTGCATCGCGGACCGACGCCAGGAGACACGCCCCATGTCGTCGCTCGCGGAAATTCATGCGCACGCGCGTCAAGTGCTGAACGTCGTCAATCATCAACTGGCGCTGCACCCCACCAGCGATTCCGTCACGCAGTCGTGGACGCGCTGCGTGAACGAGTTCCACCTGGACCCTTCGCGCTTCGTCGTGCCGCCGGTGCTGACCGAGCGCGAACTGGCCGCGCGCCGCGAGGCGCTGTCGGACCTGATCGCGTGCTCGAAGCTTGAAATGACCACGTTGTATCAGCAACTGGCAGACCCGGAACTCGCGGTGGTGCTGGCCGACGCCGAAGGCGTGATCGTGCATCAGGTCGCGTCGGTGCCGTTCGCGGAAACCGTGGCGGCCGACGGCTTTCGCGTCGGCGCGTTGTGGAGCGAGCGCGAGGCCGGCACGAACGGCATGGGCACGTGCCTCGCCGAACGCGATTGCGTCGCGGTGCGCCAGCACGAACACTTCTATCCGCGCTACACGTCGCTCACGTGCTCCGCCGCGCCGATCTTCGACGATCGCGGCGAGATCGCCGGCGTGCTCGACGTGACGAGCCGCTCGAAGCTGTTGCAGCAGCATTCGCTCGTGCTCGTCGGCATGTCGCGGCAGATGATCGAGAACCGCCTGATCGACGCGCGCTACCGCCACGCGAACATGATCCACTTTCATAGCCGCCCCGAGTTCGTCGGCACGCTGCACGGCGGCAAGCTCGCGGTCGGCGACGACAGCACGGTGCTCGCCGCGAACCGCAGCGCGCTCTTTCAGCTCGGCTTCCGCTCGCTCGCCGAACTGCGCGGCAAGCGCATCGAGGAAGCGTTCAACGCGTCGCTCGAAGACATGATCGCGCGCAGCATTCGCGGCTCGTTCCATCCGGTCACCGTGTACAGCGCGAATGCGAGCAACCGCTTCTTCCTCGTCGCGCAGACGCCGCAAAACGGCACGAAACTCACGGCGACGCCGGTCGTGACGGGCAGCGGCGTGGCGTCCCGCGTCGCGCAGCAGCCGTTTGCCGGCGGCGCGAGTGCGGCGGCCTCGACGGCGCAGGATCGCCGCGAAATGCGCGGACGCATCGACCGCCTCGCGCATCTGGAATTCGGCGATCCGCGCATGGCCTCGCAAATCCAGCTTGCCGCGCGCGTGATCCAGCGAAAGATTCCGATCGTGCTGCGCGGCCCGACCGGCGCCGGCAAGGAAGTGTTCGCGCAGGCGCTGCACAGCATCGGGCCGAACGCGTCCGGCCCGTTCGTGCCGGTGAACTGCGCATCGCTGCCGGAGAACCTGATCGAGAGCGAACTGTTCGGCTATCGCGCCGGCGCGTTCACGGGCGCGCAGCGCGAAGGACGACGCGGCAAGATCCTGCAGGCGAACAACGGCACGCTGTTTCTCGACGAAATCGGCGACATGCCGCTCGTGCTGCAGGCGCGCCTGTTACGCGTGATCGAAGAACGCGAGGTGACGCCGCTCGGCGCCGAAACCACCACGAAGGTGGATTTCCAGCTGATCAGCGCGAGCCATCGCAACCTGCTCGAACTCGTGCAGGCCGGCTCGTTCCGCGAAGATCTGTACTACCGGTTAAAGGGCATCGAGCTGACGATGCCGTCGCTCGCCGAACGCGCGGACAAGCTGCCGCTGATCCACCATCTGCTCGACATGGAGACGGCCGGCGATCCGCCGCCGCTGTCCGACGAAGCGCGGCACGCGCTGCTCGGCTATTCGTGGCCTGGCAACATCCGTCAGTTGCGGCACGTGCTGCAGATGGCGGTCGCGCTGTGCGACAGCGGCCCGATCCTGTGCGCGCACCTGCCGCCCGAGATCACACAGGCCGCGCAGCAGCCGGCGATCGCGGCGCCGGTCGCGAGCCAGCCGCAGACCCCGCATCTCGCCGACGACGCCGACATCTCCGCGCTGAACGCGATCCAGCTGAACGAGCGCACGACGGTGCTCGGCCTGCTCGACGAGCATCGCTGGAACGTCAGCAACGTCGCGAAGGTGCTCGGCATCAGCCGCAATACGCTGTACCGGAAGATGCACCGGCTGCACATCCGGCTGTCGCACGACGGCGCACCGATCGGCGACGACGAATGACGCACGCGACCGGCACCCCCACCCGCTCGCTCGCCGACTTCAAACCCGATGCGCGATTCGCGTGGTGCGTGACCGGCTCCGGCCATCAGCTCGAAGAATCGCTCGCGCTCGCGCTGCAATTGCCGCGCACCGACCTGTTCCTGTCGCGCGCCGCCGAAGAAGTGCTGCCGCTCTATGGGTGGACGCTCGACAAGCTGCGCTCGCACTTTCGCGTGGTGCGCGACAACAGCGCGAGCAGCGTGCCGGTGGGGATGCTGTATCACGGCCTGTATCACACGATCGTCATCGCGCCCGCGACCAGCAACACCGTCGCGAAGTGCGCGCTCGGCCTGTCCGACACGCTGCCGACCAACATGTACGCGCAGGCGGGCAAGCAATGCATCCCCGGCATCGTGTTTGCTTGCGATACCGAGCCCACCGTCGTCACGCAGGCCCCGGACGAATGGGTCGAGTTGCGTCCGCGCCGGGTCGATCTGGAACATGTCGAACGCCTCGCGCAATTCGAATACACGACGCTCGCGCGCACGCTCGACGAGCTGAAGGCGGCCCTCGACGCACGACTTGCCACACTCGACCTCGCATGGAACACATCGTCTTCCTGACCGGACGCCTCGCCGAAAAGAGCCTGCACCGCGTGCTCGATGCGATGGCGCCGACGCCGTTCAGCTGGGAGGTGCGCGAGATCGGGCTGCAGGTCGCCGCGCTGATGACGGCCGACATGATTCGCCGGCGCGTGCCCACGCCGCTCGCCGCGCAGCGGATGATCGTGCCGGGGCGCTGCCGTGGCGATCTCGTTGCGCTGTCCGAACACTTCGGCGTGCCCGTCGAGCGCGGCCCCGAAGAGGTGAAGGACCTGCCGCAATTCTTCGGGCGCGCGGCACAGCCGTTCGACCTGTCGCGCTACGACACCGACATATTCGCGGAGATCGTCGACGCGCCGCGGCTCGATCTCGACGGCATACGCGCGCGCGCGGCGCACTACAACGCACAGGGTGCGGATGTGATCGACGTCGGCTGCCTGCCGGAGACGCCGTTCCCGCATCTCGAAGACGCCGTCGCGATGCTCAAGCGCGAAGGCTATCGCGTGAGCGTCGACTCGATGCGTGTCGACGAACTGTTGCGCGGCGGACGCGCGGGCGCCGACTATCTGATGAGCCTGAACGTCGATACGCTGTGGGTGCTCGACGAGGTCGCGTCGACGCCGATCCTCGTCGCGCGCGAGCCGTCCGACATGGCGTCGCTCGACGCGGCGATCGAAACGCTCGCGGCGCGCGGCCGCGCGTTTCTCGCCGACCCGATACTGGACCCGGCGCCGTTCGGTCTCGCGACGTCGATCGCGCGCTACGTGCGGCTGCGCGAACGCTATCCGGACGTCGAGATCATGATGGGCGTCGGCAACGTCACCGAGTTGACCGAAGCCGACACCACCGGCATCAACGCGGTGCTGTTCGGGATCGCGGCGGAACTGCGCGTGCGCGCGGTGCTCACGACATCGGTGAGCCAGCATGCGCGGCGTGCGGTGCGCGAAGCGGACGTCGCGCGACGGATGATGCACGCGGCGAACGTCGCGCAGGTGCTGCCCAAAGGGATCACGCCGGACCTCGCGACCGTGCATGCCAAGCGGCCGTTTCCTTATAGCCCCGTAGAAATCGACGAGTTCGCATCACAGGTACGCGATCCTAACTTCCGCGTGCAGGTGGCGGAGGACGGCGTGCACGTCTACAACCGCGACGGACATTGGCGCAACGACGATCCGTTCGCGCTGTATCCGCAACTGAAGCTCGAAAACGACGGCGGGCACGCGTTCTATATGGGCGTGCAGCTCGCGCGCGCGGAGATCGCGTGGCGGCTCGGCAAGCGCTTCGATCAGGATCAGCCGCTCGACTGGGGATGCGCAGTCGAGCGGCCCGAAGAGGACCTCGGCGCGTGGTGCGCGCCGGGCACGACGATGAAGAAGACGGCGGGATGAATCGCCGCCCTCACCGCCACTTGATCGAACATCCCATCGCCGGAAACTGCTCGCCCTTCACCGCACCGGTCAGCACGACATCGCGCATCGCGTCGACGAGTTCGCGCCTCGCGTTCGGCACCGCGTTCTTGCGCGACGCATCGAGCCGCCCGCGATAGCGCAGCTTCAAATCCGCATCGAAGCCGAAAAACTCCGGCGTGCAAACGGCTCCATACGCGCGCGCGACCCGCTGGGTCTCGTCGCGCAGGTAGAGGAACGGCAGCGCCATCTCTTCCGCCAACGCGACCATCGCGCTGTACGAATCCTCCGGATACGCGAGCGCGTCGTTCGCATTGACGCCGACGAAGCCGATCCCGAGTCCGCGCAGCGCGACGACGTCGTCGAACATCGCCGGCAGCACGGCTTTCACATACGGACAGTGATTGCAGATGAACGCGACCACGAGGCCATGCGCGCCGCGCACGTCCGCGAGCGTGTACGTGCGCCCGTCCGTTGCGCGCAGCGCGAACGGCGGCGCGCTCATCCCGAGATCCATGGACAGCGATTCGGTGGCCATCGTCGCCTCCTTCGTGTCAGTGATAGCGGTGCGCCATCGCGTCGAGCGGCAGGGGCTTGATCCGCTCGGCCGCGCCGGCACAGCCGAACGCCTCGAAGCGCGACGCGCACAGCTCGCGTGCGGCCGCCGTCGCCGCTTTCAGCGCCGCGCGCGGATCGAACTCGCCGCGCGCCTGCGCCAGCAAGCGACGCATCGCGCCCGTCATCGCAAGCCGGATGTCGGTGTCGATATTCACCTTGCGCACGCCGTTCGCGATGCCGCGCTGAATCTCCGCAACCGGCACGCCGTAGGTGTCCGGTATCTCGCCGCCGAACTCGCGGATCACGTCGAGCCATTCCTGCGGCACCGACGACGAGCCGTGCATCACCAGGTGCACGTCGGGTATCCGCGCGTGAATCTGCGCGATGCGGTCGATCGCGAGCACGTCGCCCGTCGGCGGCCGGCTGAACTTGTACGCGCCGTGCGACGTGCCGATCGCAATCGCCAGCGCATCGACGCCGGTCGCTTCGACGAATGCGCGCGCCTCTTCGGGATCGGTCAGCAAGTCGTCGCGCGTCAACGCGCCTGCCGCGCCGACGCCGTCCTCCTCGCCCGCCTCGCCGGTTTCCAGCGAGCCGAGACAGCCCAACTCCCCTTCGACCGACACGCCGACCGCATGCGCGGCATCGACGACGCGCCGGCTCACCGCGACGTTGTAGTCGTAGTCGGCGGGCGTCTTCTGGTCCGGCAGCAGCGAGCCGTCCATCATCACCGAAGAGAACCCCGAGCGGATCGCCTGCTGACACACCGCCGGGCTCGCGCCGTGATCCTGATGCAGCACGACCGGCAGATCGGGATGCGCTTCGAGCGCCGCGAGCACGAGGTGCCGCAGATACGGCTCGCCCGCGTATTTGCGCGCGCCGGCCGACGCCTGCAGGATCACCGGGCTGCGGGTCGCATCGGCGGCCTGCATGATCGCGTGAATCTGCTCCATGTTGTTGACGTTGAACGCGGGCACGCCATAGCCGTGTTCGGCCGCGTGGTCCAGCAACTGTCGCAAGGCGATGAGGGGCATCACATCCTCCATACTCCGTTTCGGAATCCTTTGATTCAGGCGCGGGCGAACACGCGACGCGCCTCGTCGGCGACGGCCTGCGCGGTCAGGTTCAGATGCGCGGCGAGCGTCGCGGCGGGCGCGGACTCGCCGAACCGGTCGATGCCGACCACGCCGCCGTCGAGCCCGACGTATTGCCGCCACCCGCTCGTCACGCCCGCCTCGACGGCGACGCGCGGCACGTCGGGCGGCAGCACCGCGTCGCGCCAGTCGCGCGGCTGCCGCTCGAAGACCGACGTCGACGGCATCGATACGACGCGCGCGGCCACGCCCGATGCGGCGAGCAGTTCGATCGCATCGAGCGCGAGCGCGACCTCGGAGCCGGTGACAATCAGCACGACACGCCGCAGCGCGCCGTCTATCCAGTCGCGCAGCACGTAGCCGCCGCGCGCGATCGCGTCGATCTGCGCGGCGTCGCGCGCGGCGAACGGCAGGTTCTGTCGCGACAGCAACAGGCACGAAGGTCCTTCGCGTTCGATCGCCGCGGCCCATGCGTGCACGGTCTCGACGGCATCGCACGGACGCCAGACGTCGAGGCCCGGAATCAGCCGCAGGCTGGCCGCGTGTTCGATCGGCTGATGCGTGGGGCCGTCCTCGCCGAGGCCGATCGAATCGTGCGTGTACACGAAGATCGAGCGCGTTTTCATCAGCGCGGCCATCCGCACCGCGTTGCGCGCATAGTCGGAGAACGTGAGGAACGTACCGCCGAACGGCACAAATCCGCGATGCAGTGCGATGCCGTTCAGCATCGCGCTCATTCCGAACTCGCGCACCCCGTAGTGGATATAGTTGCCGGCGGCCGGGCCCACGCCGCCGGCGCCGTCCGAGCGTACGTGGCGCGCGCCGGTCCACGCGGTCAGGTTCGAGCCGGTCAGATCCGCCGAGCCGCCGAGCAATTCGGGCAATGCGCGGGCGAACGCGTCGAGCGTCAGTTGCGACGCCTTGCGCGTGGCGATCGATTGCGCGCGCGCGTTCGCGTCGCGTAACGTCGCGTTCACGGCATCGCGCCACTGCGGCGGAAGCTCGCCGCGCATGCGACGCTCGAACTCCGCCGCTTCCTGCGGATATTGCGCGCGATACGCATCGAATCGCGCGGCCCAGTCGGCCTGCGCCGCCGCACCGCGTGCACGCGCGTCCCACGCGGCGCGCACGCCGGTCGGCACGACGAACGCCGGATACGGCCAGTCGAGCGCGCGCCGCGTGGCCGCGACTTCCTCGTCGCCGAGCGGCGCGCCGTGCACGTCGTGCGTGCCCGCCTTCGCGGGCGAGCCTCGGCCGATCACCGTCTTGCAGCAGATCAGCGCGGGCCGCCCTGACGCATTCGCGCGCGCGATTGCCCGGTCGACCGCATCGACGTCGTGTCCGTCCACCGCGCGCTGCACGTGCCAGCCGTACGCCTCGAAGCGCGCGGGAGTGTCGTCGGCGAACCAGCCTTCCACTGCGCCGTCGATCGAGATGCCGTTGTCGTCGTACAGGATCACTAACTTATCCAGACGCAAAGTTCCGGCGAGCGAGGCCGCTTCGTGCGAGATCCCTTCCATCAAACAGCCGTCGCCGACGAACGCATACGTCCGATGATCGGCGATCGTGTGCCCCGGCCGGTTGAACTCGCGCGCGAGCAGCGTTTGCGCGAGCGCCATGCCCACCGCGTTCGCGAGCCCCTGCCCCAGCGGGCCGGTCGTCGTCTCGACGCCGGGCGTCACGCCGACTTCCGGATGGCCCGGCGTGCGGCTTCCCAGTTGCCGGAAGTCCTTCAGCTCGTCGAGCGCCAGATCGTAGCCGGTCAGATAGAGCAGCGCATACAGCAGCATCGACCCGTGACCGTTCGACAACACGAAGCGGTCGCGATCCGGCCACTGCGGATCGGCCGGGTTGTGCTTCAGGTGCCGCGACCACAGCGCGAGCGCGATTTCCGCCATTCCGAGCGGCATGCCCGGATGGCCCGACTTCGCTCGGTCGACCGCGTCGATCGCAAGCATGCGCAGCGCGTCGGCCATTTGCCGCGTTCCGGCCGTGTCCGCGTGTTCTCCGCTGGGTGAGGATTCGGTATCGAGTTTCATGTTGTGTCGTCTCCCTGTTCGAATCGTGGTGGCCGCGAGCGTCATGCGCGCGCGCGGCGATCCATCAGTTGCAGGATCATCGGCGTGAAGATCATTTGCATCGCGAGCCCCATCTTGCCGCCCGGCACGACGATCACGTTCGGCCGCGACATGAACGAGTCGTGCAGCATCGTCAGCAGATACGGGAAGTCGATGCCCTTCGGCCGCGCGAAACGGATCACGACGAAGCTCTCGTCGGGCTGCGGAATCTCGCGCGCGGTGAACGGGTTCGACGTGTCCACGGTCGGCACGCGCTGAAAATTCACATGCGTGCGCGAGAACTGCGGGCAGATGTAGTTCACGTAATCGGGCATGCGCCGCAGGATCGTATCGACCACCGCCTCGTGCGAATAGCCGCGCATCGTCTGATCGCGATGCAGTTTCTGGATCCACTCGAGGTTGATGATCGGCACGACGCCGACCAGCAGGTCCGCGTGCTGCGCGATGTCGATGCCGCCGACCACGGCCGCGCCATGCAGCCCCTCGTAGAACAGCAGGTCCGATTCCGCCGACACGTCCTCCCACGGCGTAAACGTGCCCGCGTCCTGGCCGAACTGCGCGGACTCGGCGGCGTCGTGCACGTAGTGGCGAAACTGTCCGGTGCCGTTCTTCGCATAGCTCGCGAACAACGCTTCCAGTTCTTCGAGCAGATTCGCGTCCGGGCCGAAATGGCTGAAATTGAGCACGCCGTCGCGCTCGCGCTGCTGCATCGCTTCGCGCATCCCGTTGCGGTCGTACCGATGAAACGCGTCGCCCTCGACAATCTGCGCGCGGATTTTTTCGCGCCGGAAAATGTGCGTGAAGCTTTTCATCACGGTCGTGGTGCCGGCGCCGCTGGAGCCGGTCACCGCGACGATCGGGTGCTTAACCGACATGAGTGTGTCTCCCTGATGGTCATCGATCGTGCGGCGCTCCGTTGCGCTCGATAGCGCTTATGCGGACGCTTCCGGCAAGAACAGCGAGCGCTCGTTGAAAAGCGGCGACGTGTACGGCTTGTCCTCGCCGCGATCGTGTTCGCGGTGATAGCGGCCGATGCGCTCGACTTCGTTGCGCGAACCGAGGATCACCGGCACGCGGCAGTGCAGCGCGCGCGGCACGACATCGAGCACGCGCTCGCGGCCGGTGATCGACAGGCCGCCCGCCTGCTCGACGAGAAAGCTCATCGGGTTCGCCTCGTACAACAGACGCAGCCGTCCTTCGAGGCCCGACGTGCGAAAGTCGCGCGGATACATGAACACGCCGCCGCGCATCAGGATCCGATGCACTTCGGCGACCATCGACGCGATCCAGCGCATGTTGAAGTCGCGCTCGCGGCAGCCGATGCGGCCGTCCTTGCATTCCTGCACGTAGCGTCGAACCGGCGGCTCCCAGAAGCGCTCGTTCGATGCGTTGATCGCGAACTCACAGCTGTCTTCCGGAATGCGGATGTCGGTGTGCGTCAGCACGAAGTTGCCGACGTCGCGTTCCAGCGTGAACGCATGCGTGCCGTTGCCGACCGACAGCACGAGCATCGTCGACGGCCCGTAAATCGCGTAGCCCGCTGCGACCTGCACGTGGCCCGGGCGCAGGAACGCGTCGCCGCCGCAGGCGTCGTGCGTGTCGCTATCGGGCCGACGCAGCACCGAGAAAATCGACCCGACGACACCGTTCACGTCGATGTTCGACGAGCCGTCCAGCGGATCGAACGCGAGCAGATAATCGCCGCGCGGATAGCTGTCCGGAATCGCATACGCGTCCTCCATTTCCTCCGACACCATCGCCGCGAGCAATCCGTCCCACTCGCAGTGCTGCACGAAAATCTCGTTGGTGATCACGTCGAGCTTCTTCTGCTCGTCGCCGGTCGTGTTGAACGTCTGCGTCGAGCCGTACTGGCCGCCGAGCGCGCCGCGCGTTAGCGCCGATGAAATCTGCTTGATCGCGGCGGCAACGTCGATCAAGAGCGCCGACAACCCCGCCCCCGCATGCGGCGAAGGCCGGCGGTCGAGCGTGTCGATCAGGAACTTCGAAAGCGTGGTGCGTCCGTCCTGCATGGCGATCTCCTCAAGGAGTCTTCGAAACTGGACCGGGCGGCGCGGCGCTCGCGAACACGCGGCTCGCGCGTATGTCGGCGGCGGCGATCAGCGTCAGCGCGGCTTTGTCGAGCGGCGGGCCGCCCGCCAGCGACGACGCGAACAGACGGTTCGCCTGGCGCAGCCGCGCACGGTCGAGCGCGTTGCGCACCGAGCGCGCATTCGCGAAGTCCGGTGCACGCTTGCGTCGCGCGAGATAGTCGGCGAATGCCGCGCGCGAGCCTGCATCGAAGCGGTAATGCATCGACGCGACCATTCGCTCGGCAATATCGAGCAATTCGGGCTCGCTGTAATCGGGAAACGTCAGATGATGGGCAATGCGCGAACGAAAGCCGGGGTTGCTCTGAAAGAACGTCTCCATCCGGTCTTCGTAGCCCGCGAGGATCACGACCAGGTCGTCGCGCTGGTTCTCCATCGTCTGCAGCAGGATTTCGATGGATTCCTGACCATAGTCGCGCTCGTTGTCGGGCCGATACAGGTAGTACGCTTCGTCGATGAACAGCACGCCGCCCATCGCGCGCTTGATCACTTCGCGCGTTTTCGGCGCGGTGTGGCCGATGTACTGGCCGACGAGATCGTCGCGCGTGACCGACACCAGATGATTGCGCCGCACATAGCCGAGCCGGTGCAGCACCTCGGCCATCCTCAACGCGACCGTCGTCTTGCCGGTGCCGGGGTTGCCGGAGAAGCACATGTGCAGCGTCGGCGCGCCCGCCGCGAGACCGAGCGACGTGCGCGCGCGCTCGATCAGCAGATGCGCGGCGATCTCGCGAATGCGCGTCTTCACGGGCGCGAGTCCGACGAGATCGCGATCCAGTTCATCGAGCACATCGCCAATGCCGGACTCGCGATACAGCGCAGCGAGATCGACGGGCGCGACGGGCGCGACGCCGCGGGCGTCGTGCGGCTCGATCGCGTCGGTGCCGGCTGGCGTCAGCGTGTCGCTTTCGACGGTCATCACGAGAGCCTCCGTCGGCAGGTTCAGGACTTCGACGCATAGCGCGAACCGGCCGGCTCGCGCGCGGCATAGCCGGACCAGCCATAGCGCTGCACCCGCTGCTCCGCGTCGAAGCGCGTGAGCTGGAAGCCCGGCTCGTGATCGGGCCGGTTCACGATGAACGACAGCCGCATCGTCTCCATGCCGCGCGTCGAGTCGAACGCATTCACCTTCACGTAGTGCTGCGGAAACGTCGCGCGGCATGCGCGCACTTCCTGCAGCACGCCGGCCGCATCGCGCAGATCGAACATCGGCAGCCCCCACATTTCCCAGTACGTGTTGCGCGGATGCGGGTCGTCGGTGTATTCGACCGAGCACGCCCAGCCCTGACGCAGCGCGTAGTCGATCTGCTGGCCGATTTCCTCGTCGGTCAAATCGGGCAGGAAGGAAAACGTTCCCTGGGTGATTCGCATGATGAACCTCTCGATTTCCTTTGAACCGGCGCGAAGCAGCAGTTGCAGCACGGATCGCGCCAGCCTTGACGATGGAGCGTCGCGTGTTACGCGACCGCAGGCGTGACCGCGTAATCCGGCGTATCGGTGGACGCGTAGTTGAACGTGACGTCCTTCCACGTGTCGAGCGCCTGCTGAAGCGGCGTGCACCAGCGCGCGGCGGCTTCGAGAATGTCCGGTCCCTCGTGGACGATATCGCGCCCTTCGTTGCGCGCCTTCACCATCGCTTCGAGCGCGACGCGGTTGGCCTGCGCGCCTGCCTGGATGCCCGCCGGGTGCCCGATCGTGCCGCCACCGAACTGCAGCACCACGTCGTCGCCGAAGAGATCGAGCAACTGATGCATCTGTCCCGCGTGGATGCCGCCGGAGGCCACCGGCATCACCTTGCGCAGCCCGGCCCACGGCTGGTCGAAGAAAATGCCGCGCGTGAGATCCATGTCGTTGTGCATTTCCCGACACACGTTGTAATAGCCCTGTACCGCGAGCGGGTCGCCTTCGAGCTTGCCGACGGCCGTGCCCGCATGCGCGTGATCGACACCGGCCATCCGCAGCCACTTCGCGATCACGCGAAACGAAATGCCGTGATTGCGCTGACGCGTGTACGTGCCGTGTCCCGCGCGATGCAGGTGAAGGATCATGTCGTTGCGGCGCGCCCACTTCGACATCGACTGGATCGCGGTCCAGCCGATCACGAGATCGATCATCACGATGCACGAGCCGAGTTCCTTCGCGAATTCGGCGCGCTCGTACATGTCCTCCATCGTGCCGGCCGTCACGTTCAGGTAGTGGCCTTTCATCTCGCCCGTCTCGGCTTGCGCGCGGGCCACCGCCTCCATCGAAAACAGATACCGGTCGCGCCAGTGCATGAACGCCTGCGAGTTGATGTTCTCGTCGTCTTTCAGAAAGTCGAGGCCGCCTTTCAAGCCTTCGTAGACAACGCGTCCGTAATTCTTGCCCGACAACCCGAGCTTCGGCTTCACCGTCGCGCCGAGCAGCGGCCGGCCGTATTTGTCGAGGCGCTCGCGCTCGACGACGATGCCGGTCGCCGGCCCCTGAAACGTCTTCAGGTACGCAACCGGAATGCGCATGTCTTCGAGACGCAGCGCTTTAAGCGGCTTGAAACCGAACACGTTGCCGATGATCGATGCGGTCAGATTCGCCACCGACCCTTCCTCGAACAGATCCAGTTCGTACGCGATATACGCGAAGTATTGCGGCTCGATCGCGCTCGATGCGGGCACCGGCTCGACGCGATACGCCTTTGCGCGGTACATGTCGCACGCGGTGAGGCGGTCGGTCCACACGACGGTCCACGTCGCCGTCGACGATTCGCCCGCCACTGCCGCGGCCGCTTCCTCCGGCTCGACGCCGGGCTGCGGCGTGATCCGGAAGAGCGCGATCACGTCGGTATCTTTCGGCGTGTAATCGGGTTGCCAGTAGCCCATCTCGCGATACTTCATCACGCCCGCCGCGTAGCGCTCGCGCGGGTCGCCTGCATTGCGCGTGCGGTGTGCGTCGCGGGCCGTGTCGATCGCCGCCTTACTGAAGTCGTTCATCGCTCATCCTCGAAGTGTGCGAGCGCATCGTCCGGTGGATGTTGAGCGATGCGTGTCGCGTGAACCTGTGTTGCACTCTAGGCAACAAGCGACGACATGAAAATTCACGAATTCATTCGCCAGCATTAAGCAATGCGTTATCGAACGCGCGGCGAACGGGGCGCGCGCTGATCGCGCAGTTATCGGATCGTCAGAAAGGCGAATGAATGAAACACGTGACAAATTTGCACCGCGATACCTGCAATGCAACACTTTGCTGCGATTCGGAGACAGTCGCGCGCGGCAAGGTTACAGCTCGTTAGATAACGACCGGAGCCCGCGCCCAAGCGGGATTCGCGGCATTTGCAGAGGGCATCGGAACCGGCCGCCGCACGCATGCGCGGGCTCCGGCACGAAGCTTGCGTCGACCTCCCCGCCCGCCCGTCCCGGCCGTCGGTCGGCGACGAACGGGCTTCATCGTTACCGTCAGAATGGAGGAAGTGTCATGCAATGGACCACCCCGAGCTACACCGATCTGCGTTTCGGTTTTGAAATCACGATGTATATCGCAACGCGCTAAGCCCGCAGGGGTCGCTTAGCGGCCCTTTGCGGTCCAGCCGTGGCCGCAGTGTGCACACTGCGGTCTGATTGATCGGTCACACACACTACGCGCCGGCCCGTGGCGCCGTGCGACGCGCGCGCCAACCATGATCCACGAAACCATCGTCACCACGGCCGCGCCCGATGGCCAACCGCATATCGCGCCGATGGGCGTGCGGCGCGATGGCGACCACATCATCCTCGCGCCGTTCAAGCCGTCCACCACGCTCGACAACATCGTCGCGACGCGCGTCGCCGTCGTCAACTACACCACCGACGTGCGGATTTTCGCGGGCTGCGTCACGCGCACCGCGACCGACTGGCCGACCGTGCGCGCGACGCGCATCGCCGGCGTGCGGCTCGCCGCGCCGCTCGCGCACGACGAGCTGGAACTCGACACGATTGCGGGCGAGGCCGAGCGCCCGCAACTCCACATGCGCCGCGTGCATCACGAAACGCACGCGCCGTTTACCGGCTTCAATCGCGCGCAGGCCGCCGTCGTCGAAGGCGCGATTCTCGTGAGCCGCCTCTTCATGCTGTCCGCAGAAAAGGTCGATGCGGAGATGGCTTATCTGCAGATCGCGATCGACAAGACCGCCGGCGACAGCGAGCGCATTGCGTGGGACTGGCTCGTCGCCGCGATCGCGCGCCACCGCGCGACCGCGAATGCCGGCACGCTGCACCCGACCTCCGGAGACCCCCGATGACTGCATTGCTCGTGAGCGTGCGCTCGTGCGACGAGGCACTCGACGCCGCCAGCGCCGGCGCGGAACTGATCGACCTGAAGGAGCCGCGCGAAGGCGCGCTCGGCGGACTGCCGGTCGACGAGATCGCGCGCATCGCCCGTGAAGTACGCGCGCGGTTTCCGGTCAGACCGATCAGCGCGACGATCGGCGATCTGCCTTCCGACGCGCTCGACGCGATCGCCGAGCGCGTGCAGGCGGTCAGCGATGCGGGCGTCGATTACGTGAAGGTCGGCGTGACGCAGGGGCCGTCCGCGCACGCGTGCCTCGATCTGCTGGCGGGACTGTCCGCGTCGGTGGTGCCCGTGCTGCTCGCCGATTCGGGCACCGACGACGAGATGGTTTCGCATGCGGCTTCGCTGGGCTTTGTCGGCGTGATGTTCGACACGCTCGGCAAGGACGGACGCACGCTGTTCGACTACGTGGACGACGCGACGCTCGCGCGCTGGATGCGCGAGATCGGCGCGCACGGCGCGATGACAGGGCTCGCCGGCTCGCTCGGCTGGGCGCAACTCGCGTCGGTGCGTGCGCTCGCACCGGATTTCGCGGGATTCCGTGGCGCGGTGTGCGCGGATGGACGCGGCTCGCGGCTCGATCCGCAGCGCGTCGTGCAGTGGGTGGACGCGCTGCATCGGAGTAGCGCTGGCGGTGCGGAAAGCCGTGCTTGACCCACGCCGAAGCGCGATCCTCTGACGACAGCAACCTAAAGATTGGTTTTCGGGTGCCGATATGCAGATCGGCGGGCCTGGCTCGCCGCGTTGCGCGGCACACGGAAACACTTCGGTTGTGGTAAGTCGAGAGAGGATTGACAGAGTTATGCAGATCAAGAAGAAGAACGCGCTGGCCGGCGTGTCATTGGCATCCATCGGACTGTTGTCCGGGTGCGCGCAGTTCGTGCCGGTGAAGGATATTGCGGCCGACAAGCCGGGATATCTCGCGACGCACTTCGGCATCGAATCGTTGCCCGCCCGGGTGCGTGAGAAACTGCCGGCTGCCGGTTCTCATACGCTGCCTTTCAAGGTATTGACGATGGCCGGCACCATGACGGGAAACGTCGGCACCCTGGGGATAAAGAGCGATTTCAAAACCACGCTGATCAACGCGAAAGACACCGGTTTGGTCCAGCAGGTGCTCGAACTGTCGGCTAACGGCATACCGAGCAGCGCGACGTTCAGTCTTTCGTACCTCAATCTGTACAGCCTGAAACAGGAGACGGCGTCGTATTCGCAGACGGCCGCCTTCATGCCGTTCGTCGTGCACGACAGCGACAACAACCAGTTCGCGTTCAATGCGCCGCAAGAAGACGCCACGTACGTCACGACGTTCAAGATCGGCACGACGGTTCAGATCGCCAACTTCCGCACCACCGTTTCGACCTGTCACGCGGGCCACTACTACCCGGCGTCGCGGGTGAACGCCGAATTGACCGGCAACGCGATCGACCTCGACTGCGAGGACACGAAGGACGGCATCATCCAGAACAAGAGCCGTCGCACGTATCTTACCGAATACGGCATCGGGCTGAACCGTTCGCTTGCGACGTCCGCCGCGAAATTCGAGTGGACGTACAGCGAATTCGAAAAGGACGGAGAAAAGGCCGCGCCTCGGATTGGGAAGCCGGTTAGTAGCAAGTCCATTTGAGCTGAGCGCTTTTTCCGGGCACAACGCGAAAGCGGTGTGCGTTTCCCTGACGAAAGGCGGGCAGGAAGTGACAAGAGGAATGCGGATCGCCCAGTCGAAAGACCGCATTGCACTCTTTGTGAACGGCGTGACAAAAGAGTACGAGACCGCAGCGATGGTACTGGAGACCGTACCGAAATAGTGCCGGCCGACGTTCGCCCACGCTTGCGCGTGGATGTTCGAACGTCGGCTACATTCGGGCTTTCGTCGATGACGATGCGCTTGTCGAAGCGAATCGTCGTCCGTTAAACCAGCACGTGGCCGCCGTCGACGATGACGACCTGCCCCGTGCTAAAGCCCTGTTGCATCAGGTAAAGATACGTTCGGGCAACATCGCTTGCCTCCCCGACCCTTCGTACCGGCATTTTTTCGGCGATATAGTCATAAAGACCTTTGCGATCGGCTTCGCTCATGTTGTCCCACAACGCCGTGCGCAGAACGCCGGGCGCCACGGCATTGACGCGCAGCGGCGCAAGCTCGACAGCCAATGTGCGAGTCAGTGACTCGATCGCACCAAGGATGCTGGACGGAATCGTCCAGGCAGGTAGAGGACGCGACGATGCCACCCCGCTTGTCAGGGTGATGGAGCCGCCGGTGCGAATGAGGGGCGCCCCATATTTGACGGCCTTGAGCGCGCCCCAGTAGCGCACCTCGAAGGCTCGCTGCGCGGCTTCAATGCTGAGCTCGGCAAGGGTTTGCAGGAACAGTGGTTCGCCGGCGGTGTAGACGAGATGGTCGAACGCGCCGACGCGCGTGAAGAACGCGCTTACTTGCGCCTCGTCGGTGAAATCGAGCGGTTCGCCGCGAGTACCTTGTGGAAGTCGCTCCAGCGCCGCTGCGACGCGTTCCGGACTGCTCGATGCGATGATGACCTCGGCCCCGGCATGCGCTGCAGCTTCGGCCACTGCGAAGCCAATTCCCGACGTGCCGCCGGCTACGACGACTCTGCTTTGTTCAAGCGTGATACCCGAAAGGTGATTGTTTCCCATGTTTGACGATTTCGTAAAAAAGAAGTCCACACGGTGACGTCGAACGTCAGGCAGCACGTGCTGCGTGACCCGAATCGAAGCGCTACCGCGGCTGCGGCAGAGTGTACGTGGTTTGCGGCAATCGAGTCGGAGGCGCTGCACCCGCAGACTCTATGTATCGGGAGATCGCCTATGTTCGATCACAGGTACGAACGGTTGAGAGACACGATGAAATTGGCGGATGTGCTGTCTGAGGATTTTGACGATCGACTCGAAGGAACGAATGGGCGCAGTAACTTGATATCAGAGATATCTCTCGCGCGTCGGATGCTTGAACACGGCGAACCGGAGGCGAGTGAATTCCAGTCACGCTGCGCGTTGTGCCGCGTACTTTGCGTGCCGCAGCAGAGGCCGAAACGTGATCGCCCTTCCTTCCGGCCCGCGTGTGTGGCTAAGCGCCTCCGCCGGCGTGCGCCAGTGGCAACCACAGCTTCGCCATACGGCCGTCCACTCTGGACGCGCCGGAGCGCACCAGCCTTGACAGGACGACGACACGACTGACGCCGACACCGTCTGACTTTCGGGTTCACGCACATTTCTTCGCAACGGGTTCCGTTGAGTGCGGCTTCATCGGCGAGCATGTCGGTAACGTCGGATTCGAGCCTGAGAATCGCCCACAGAACGCAATTACCCGCTACGGGCCGCTTGCCGTTTCAGTGGCGCCGTCGATCGTTCGAATCTGCTATCGATGGATGAACGGTTAATCACGGAGGTCTTTCATGGCGGCTTTTGACGCAATCATCGTGGGTGGCGGTCCTGCCGGCGCGTCGTGCGCACTGTGGCTCAAGCAACTGCAGTTGCGCGCCTGCATCGTCGAGCGGCGCCCAGGCCTTGGCGGCCTTCAGAATGAAAGCGTCAGCCGTAACGACTGGATCGCGCCGGTGGTCGGACTTCGCGGAGAGGAAGTCGCACACAGCATGCACATCAACATCGTTTCGCACGGTATTGCGTGCCGCCTGGGCACGTCGGTGGAATCGGTGACGACCGGCGCGGACGGATTCGTGGTCGATATAGCGGGCGCGGCCTGCAAAGACTCGCTGAGCGCTCCGTATCTGGTACTCGCGTCGGGCGTTCGCCCTGCCAACGGCGGTCTTCGCGCAAGCCCGAACCTGATTGTCGGGCCCGGCAAGCAGATCGCCGAACGAGACTTCCACGGAAAGTCGGTCGCGGTATTGGGAGGCGGCGACAACGCTTTCGAAAACTACGAGTTCATTCGAGCCAAGAAAGCCGCCAAGGTCCACATTCATGCAAGATCGATCGGTGCGCGCCGCGAGTTTCTCGAGCGCATTCCCGTGGAAGATGTCAGCGTCGGGCCGTATGAAGTCGACCCCGACAAGATGACGGTCGCCGGGCAGCCTTACGATATCATCGCGGTCTTCTACGGCTGGACACCGTCTCTCGAGTTCATGCACGACCTCGACCTGGCACGCGATGCAAAGGGTTTCGTCGTCACCGACCGCGGCACCGCGGAGACATCGATTCCGAATCTCTTTGCGATCGGCGAGGTGGCCCAACGAATGCATCCCTGCTGCGTAACGTCGATGGCGGACGGTGTGGTGGCCGCCAAGGCGATTCAGCGGCGCATCGAGGCTGGGTCGCAAGAAGCCTTCATCCGGGCAGTGCGATCGGCGAATCGTCTCTGCGTCGGGTGAAGTCGCGTACCACGAGCACGCGGCTGCAGGTGCGGGACGTCCGTCACGGAAGCGACATGGCCGCGAGGGCCACCGTCATGCAGCAGAAGACCAGCGGCCGGTCCAATTCGAGATCACGGAACAGACCCGTGAGAGCCTCGAACTCTGAATCGAAGCGAGCCGACGGGCATTCAAACGGCGGCTTCAATCTCTGAAGCCGCCATTCGTCTGTTTCGGGAAACGCGGACCAAACGCACACTCGTGCAAGGTACAGGAATGGTTTAGCGCCAGTCAGGCACCACTCAGTTGTTCGCCTCCTACTTATGCGTAAATCGCCTCACGGTACTGGTGACGAGGTCTACGTAAAAGAGGTCCCCGGCCGGACCGGATTTCAGATCCACCGGTCCCCCCTGCAGGTCCCTTGCAAAGGCCAGTGGCGTGTTATTCGGCGGCTGCATTGTCCAGATGCATTTCCGAAGAAGATCGCCAAAGTACAGGGCGTTCTTGAACTCAGGCGGGTAGGTTGTGCTGGTGCCGTCAGTGAATCCGAGCGCGGAGATCACACTACCGTTCTGATCGGGCCCGCCGCCGGACGGTTTGGCACCGCAGGTCCTTCCCTTGCTGTCTTGAGCCGTAACATAACTCGCGTGAGCGTACGCAAAGAACGGTGCAGTGACGCCGCCAACGCTTCCGCAGTATGCGGTGCTCTGGTAGCCGGGTTGAGGAGCCGCACTGAAGTTGTTGTTGGGGGCCCATCCCTCGAAACACGGCCACCCAAAGTTCTGGCCGGCGACGGTGAAATGATCGATGGATTCCCAGAGGTTCCAGCCCACATTGCCGATGTACAGTTCATCCGTCACACCGGGCAGTCTGGCGAAGCGGAAAGGATTGCGCAGGCCGGTTGCGAGAACGGAAACGCTTTGGGTTGTTGCGCCCGGGTTCGCTACCCTGAGAATCACGCCATCGTGGTAGGGCGACACACCCTGACTGCGAAATGCCCCCTGCGGCAAGTTTGTGCCATCGCCGCAAGCGGTATCCAGCTGGCCGTAGTCGACCTGGTCGAAGCTTGCCCCATCGCCGGCGCTGACATATAGCGTTTTGTTATCGGCTGCGAAGACCAGGCTCCCGATGCTGTGCGACGTATAGTAAAAACACCACGGTTGGCTGGTGGATCCTGCAGGGGGCAGAATCTTCGTTTCGCTCGCCCCCGTCAAGAGCGAAAGCTGGCCGCCGGTAAGGACGTTTCCACTACACGCTCCTGTTTTAGGACGCGTCGTGTAAAGCACATAAACGTTCCGATCATTCTGCGGATCGACCGCAAGTCCGAGGAGCCCCCGGTCCGCGTTATTGCAAACTTCATTCCCCAGGTCGGCGAGCAACGTACAGGTGGGGCTCGCCAAATCGCAATTCCAAACCTTGCCCCCTTTTTCGGCGACGAAAACCCTGGTCTTGCTTCCGTTGAAACTGATCGCGGTCGGCTGAGTGAGACAGCCTGCGTATAAGATCTGCTCGGTAAAACCATGGGGAAGCTTCGGCTGCGGTCTGGTCGTGGACGTGGGCTGGCATGTAACCGACTGCCCGACAGCAGCCACATTGGGTACGACAGCGCCCTGAGCGGGCGCCACATCGATGAAAGCCGACAATATGAGCAACGCTGCCAGCGTGGCAATCACGGGGCTTCGGCTTAGCCAGTCTCCTGTTGAGTGCGCCATCTTGTCCTCCTGTTCACGAATTGATTCATCGCGAGACCATTTAAAGATAGGCCGTTTGCCCCACAGGCGGTGGACAAAATAGCGACGTCGCCGTCGCACGCCGGCAAGCACGCAGAATGGGAGGATGAGCTGTGGCTGGCACGCGCTTCGCCTCGAAACCGGGCCGCACGCGAGCAACTCTGACTCTGACGCTGACTGTCAGCTCGCGTCTCGACTATTACCCATGAACGCGGCGATCCCGCCACGAACCCAGTCAGGCACCTGACTTGCCCGGTCACTGCCGCCTGCTTCCCACTACCCCCGCTTGCGCAACGGTTCGAGCAATTCCCTCAAACCGTTATGGTCAATCTCGTGCATCAACGCGAGCAACCGGCCGATCTCGCCTTGCGGGAATCCTTCGCGGGCGAACCAGTTGAGGTAATGCCCGGGCAGGTCGGCGATAAGCCGGCCTTCGTACTTGCCGAAGGGCATCGTGAGCGTAACGAGGCGTTCAAGATCTGGGATTCGCATACGCGTATTGTGCATCGCGCTTTCCATTTCCGCATGCCGGACACCGCGCTCTCACAGCGTGCTGGCCCATCCGTCAAAACAGAAGCCATCGCGAACGAAAGCGACTACCGAATCAGCAGCCCGACTTGTGCTGGGCGCTGAAAGGAGGCGGAGGCGGCACGTTCGGCGTCGTCACGCGCGTTACGCTCACCACACACGAACTGCCGGCGACCTTCGGCTCGGTGACGCTCGACGTCCGCGCGCACTCGGACGACGCGTATCGGCGACTCCTCGCGCGTTTCATCGACCTTTACGCAGCGCGGCTGTGCAATCCGCATTGGGGCGAACAGGCGATCGTCCGACCCGACAACCTGTTGCGGATTCGCATGGTCTTTCAGGACCTCGATCAGGATGAAGCGCGTGCCCAGTGGCAACCGTTGATCGAATTCCTGACGGCCAACCGGGAAGACTATGCCGGCGCCGAAAGCTTCGCGGTACACGCAATGCCGGCACGGCGTTTCTGGGACGCGGACTTCTTCCGGCACTATGCGCCAGGCGTCGTCGAGTTCGATAGTCGCCCCGGCGCTTCGACCGACCACTTCTGGTGGATCAGCGATGCCCATCAAGCGGGTTCATTCTGGTATGCGTACCAGTCGACCTGTTTGCCGGCCTCGCTGCTTCGGCAACAGAACCAGAGCCGGTTCGTCGATGCGTGGTTTGCCGCGAGCCGTCATCGGGAACTCGCATTGCAATTCAATAAAGGCCTGGCCGGCGCTCCCGCTGCGGCGATTCACGCGGCGCGCGATACGGCAATGAACCCGGACGTCGTAGATGCATTCGCATGGGCCGTCTGCGCTGCAAACGGGCCGCCGGCTTTCTCCGGCTCGCCAGCGCCGGACCGCGCAAAAGGCGTCGCCTTTCGCTCCCGCGTCGTGAGCGCGATGACAGCCCTGCGCGCGGTCGCGCCTGACGCGGGCACCTATGTCAATGAATGCGACTACTTCCAGCCCGACTGGCAACGGGCATTCTGGGGTGCCAACTATTCCCGGCTCCTTGGCATCAAGCGGCGCTACGATCCAGAGGGAATCTTTACCGTTCACCACGGCGTCGGCAGCGACATCTGACGCGCCGGCTTCGTGCCCGAAGCGTCAGCGAACCTGCGAACAAACTCTCATGGCAACTGCAATCAGGATGTCCTAATGTCCATGGGTGCCCGTGATCCGGCTTGTCAGCACGGTATTCCCTGATGCAGCGCGTCTTGTCCGAACAATAACCAAGGAGACACCGATGAGAGATGCCCCGTCCGCACCCCGGCGCAAGTCGATACTGTTCAGTGCGGCAATCACGATGGCGACAGCGATGACCGGCGCGGCACTCATACCTTGCGCGCACGCCGGCAATCAGAACGGCGGCCACGCGGTAAATCCCCTCCCGGACTTCGTGGTCGCAAGCAGCCTGAAGATCGCGAGCTATGACGGCGTCAGCGACGACCTGCTCACCGCCGGCCTCGGCAAAACCGGACTCGCGGGTGCGCAGCCTGCCATTGCGAACCCCGCGAGCCCGACGGCAGCGGAATTGCGCAGGCTTGCCATCTGGTCGAACTATCGCGCGCTCGTCGACATGACCGCCAACGGCGGCTATGGCCGATTCTGGGGGCCCAATGTCGATCTATACGGCAATGACACGCTTGGCGAAGGCAAGATCGCGGGCACCGAATATCTCGCGTTTGCCGACGACGGCACCGGCCGCCAGAACGTCAGCCTTCTCGTTCAGGTTCCGACGACCTTCGATCCCGCAAACCCTTGCATCGTGACGGCAACGTCATCGGGCTCGCGCGGCGTGTACGGCGCGATATCGGCGGCCGGCGAGTGGGGACTCAAACGCGGCTGCGCGGTCGCCTATACCGACAAGGGCACCGGCAACGGCGCGCACGAGTTGACGACCGGTCTCGTCACGTTGATCGACGGGCGCACCGTCGATGCGGACGCGGCTGGACGCGCGAGCATTTTTACTGCGAACGTGCCTGCCAGTGAACTCGCTGCGTATAACCAGCGATACGCGAACCGTTATGCGTTCAAGCACGCGCATTCGCAGCAGAACCCGGAACAGGATTGGGGCAAGGACACCCTCGAGGCCGTCCAGTTCGCGTACTGGGTGCTGAACCAGCAGTTCGCGCCGCGCGTCGGTGCATCGAATCACGGCGTACGCTACGCGCCCGGCGATATCACGACGATCGCGGCTTCGGTGAGCAACGGCGGCGGCGCGTCGCTCGCGGCAGCCGAACAGGACACGGGGAAGTGGATCACCGCCGTCGTGGTCGGCAAGCCGCAGATCAACGTCCGCATGCCCGGCGACGCGCAGGTCAACGAAGGGGGACAGCGTATTGCAGCCGCCGGCAAACCGCTCGCCGACTATATGACGCTCGCGAATCTGCTTCAGCCTTGCGCCGCGCTCGCACAAGCCGCCGCCGGCGCGCCCTACCTCACGGCACTGCCCGTTGCGACGACGACGGCCATTCGCGAGGCTCGCTGCGCGTCGCTTGCGTCGGCAGGCTACGTGCACGGCGGCGACACGCAAGCTCAGGCGAACGACGCGCTTGCCCGTCTGCACGACGCAGGCTATGAAACCGACTCGGACCTTCTGCAAGCGCCGATGTGGGATTCGCAGGCTGTGCCGGCCGTCGCCGTCACCTATGCGGACGCCTACACGAGAGCGAGTGTGGTCGACAACCTGTGCGGCTTCAGCTTCGGCACGACGAACCCGGCGACGGGCGCAGCGGGCGCGACACCCGCCGTCTCGCCGATGCTGACCGTGTTCGGTCTGGGTAACGGTGTTCCGCCGACCAACGGCATCAATCTGGTCTATAACGTCACGCCGTCGAACGGAGTCGATCATCGGCTGGCGACGCCCGATGCGAGTTTCGCCGGAGCGGCGTGCATCCGTTCGTTGTGGACGCACGGCGATCCGCGCATGCGCCAGAGCGTTCAGGCGATCAGCGTGAATGCGAATCTGCATGGCAAGCCCGCGATCATCGTTCAGGGACGCAGCGACGCGCTGGTGCCGATCAATCATGCGTCGCGCGCGTATCTCGCGGCGAACAGCGAACGGGAAGCGTCACGCAGCCGGTTGTCGCTCTACGAGGTGATGAACGGGCAGCATTTCGATGCGTTTCTCGGCGTGCCGGGATTCGATACGCGATTCGTGCCGGTTCATTATTACAACCTTCAGGCGCTCAATCTGATGTGGAGTCACCTGAAGAACGGGACGCCGCTGCCGCCGTCGCAGGTGATTCGCACTGTACCTCGCGGCGGCAGTGCGGGTGCTGCGCCGGCGCTGGGCGTCGCGAACCTGCCGGCCATTGTTGAGAATCCCGGTAGCAACGCGATTCGTGTGAGGGATGGCGTGGTGGACGTGCCGCATTGATCGGGTTTGGCCGGCAAGCTGAGCTTGCCGGCCTGGTTGGCGCTAATCGGCTTCCGTGAACCGAACGCATCGGAATCGACGGGACGCGCGCCTTACTAGTCTCTCGGTGTCGTGAGTTCGCTAACCCTATTACTGGTGATTCGAGCCATCGACGCTTCGCCCAACTCGTAGGTTTCCGCATAGCATTGAGTCGATGCGTTCGCTATCGGACGGCGACGCAGGCGACGCTCCGATCGAATAACCGGCCTGTTCAAACGTGTCGATGCCCGCATTTGCAATCGACACGCTGGTGAAACCCGCGTCGCGAAGGTCCGCCGCGGCGAGCGCAGCCAGTTCGCTCGAATCCGCCAATAGCACGACGCGATTCGAGCGCGGTGCGTTGCCAAGCGCTTCGATCACCCGCGGACGAATCGACCAGTGCGCGCCTTCCGGATGCCCGGTGCGATAAGCGGCGCTCGAACGCAGATCGATCAGATGCACGCGGTCCGTCTCGCGCAGCCTGCGCAACGCGTCCGCCGCCCTATCGCACCGAGACCAGTAATCGCGACATGCCATCGTTGCATGGCGCGCTCTTCGACGACTTACTTCGCGAACAGCATATCCATGTTGGCGAACGACTTGAATTCGAGCGCATTGCCGCTCGGGTCCAGGAAGAACATCGTGGCCTGTTCACCCGGTTCCCCTTTAAAACGGATGTACGGCTCGATCACGAACTGCACGCCGGCCAACTTCAGTTTGTCGGCGAGCGAAGTCCATTGCGGCATCGTCAGCAGCGCGCCGAAATGGCGTACTGGCACCCCGTGCCCATCGACAGCATTGGTCGGGCTCACGCCCACTTCTCCCGGTGCGAGATGCGCGACGATTTGATGCCCGTAGAGATCGAAGTCAACCCAGTCAGGCGCACTGCGGCCTTCGCGACATCCAAGCAGCCCGCCGTAGAACGCACGCGCGGCCTCGATGCTGTGGACCGGAAACGCGATATGGAACGGTAGAAGAGAGGTATTCATTAGGATGGGGCTCCCAGAGGTTGAAGAGTACGATGCGCTCCATCGAGCGTCTGGGGGACATGTTAGATATAACGAAGTCGATTGAATAACGATATATTAAAGCCCTAAGCACCAATTTTATCGATGAGTCGAATCATGCTAAGAGAGCTTAAAACGTTTCTGGCCGTTGTGCGCCACGGCAGCTTCGCCCGCGCCGGCGCGCAGCTCGGATTAACGCAGTCGGCAGTCAGCGCCCAAATCCAGCGTCTGGAAGACGACCTCGGATTCACCCTGTTCGATCGTACCGGCCGCTCTGCCGCCCTGAATCCGGCAGGCCAGCGTACCGTCGAAGTTGCGCAGGAACTGCTCGCGGTATATGCGCGCCTCGCCACGCAAGGGGCAGCGAGCAATAGCACAGGACTCTTGCGAGTTGGCGCAATCGCGTCGGTGCAGAGTTCATTTCTGGTCGATGCAATCGAAAAGTTTCGTGACGATTTGCCCGGCTGGCGTGTACGCGTGTCGCCGGGCGTGTCACTCAATTTGCTCGCACAGGTCGACTCGGGCGAACTCGATCTCGCTGTAGCCATCAAGCCACCCTTCGCATTGCCGCCCGAATTGAAATGGTCTTTGCTAGTCAGGGAACCGTTCGTGTTGGCAGTGCCGCGAAGGCTTGCGAAAGAGCCATGGCGCACGCTGCTCTCTCGGGAACCGTTGATCCGTTACGATCGCAATTCATTTGGCGGCCGCCTCGTCGACCGATTCTTGAAACGTATGCGGATAAATGTGGATGACGTCGTAGAGTTGGACGAGCTCCCGGCAATCATCGGGCTAGTGGCAGCCGGCGTGGGCGTCGCGATCGTCCCCCGGGCGGCAACACTGCACTTCCCGCCAGCCGTGCGCACGGTTGGCCTCGACAGCGATACGTTTTACAGGGAGGTGGGGATCGTCGAACGCGCGTCAGCCGACCAGCAGGGCGCCTCCTGTCAATTCGCCACAGGCTTGCGTGCGACGGTGAGCAGCATGAGATCTTGAATGTCAAATGCGTCGCAGCAGGTTAGCGTTGAGCCTGTGCTCCAGCGCGACCGCCGCAACCGATGCTCCCAAGCGCTTTACCGAACCTCAAGATGAGATGCCCGGCCGCTTACTCTTGAGAGCGACAGACGGCTACTGAGAGGAGATCGGCCACACCGCTTTCTGCACCGCGTTGAACTGCGGATCGTATTCCACGTCCACCTTCACCTTCTTTCTGATTGCGTGTCCGTCATACAGAATGTCCGCGATCTTCTGCTCCTGACTGATCAGGCCGGCATCGAATCTGACGAAACTGCCGCTGCGCACTTCATATTCAAACGCCGCCCGTTCGTCGGAAACCTTCAGCGTCTCCTTCAGCACGTCGATGACTTCCGCCTTGTGCGTATCGTGCCACGACCAGTAGTTCGACAAACGGCCGAAAAAATCCTGCAATGCAGCGACCTTGGCCGGGTCCTTCAACACCGAAGAAGTCGTGGCCCACACATTGAGCGCGGGAATCTGCGTGTCGTGGTCGGTCAACAGAATACGGCCCGCGTGGGACCGGATCGCAGGCAGAATCGGTCCCAGTGCGCCGGCATAGGCGTCCACCTCGCCGGCGTTGAAGCCTGCCGCAGACGTCGCGCCATCGGCGAACTTCACAGGCTGAATGGCCTTTTCGGTCAGTCCGGCTTTCACCAGCGTCGCCAGATATTGGGAATGGTTGTATCCGCCGTAGTTATAGCCGAACTTGCGTTCCCTCAGATCCTGTACGCTGTTGATGTTCGCGCTTGCGCGCACTGCGGTCACGACCGGCGGATAGGCCTTCGAATAAGCATTGCGCCATCCCGCAACGATGCGCAGCGGCACCGACTCGCTCGTCCATTCCGTGCGCGCATTGGCCTGCTCGATCGTCAGCGACGTGTCGCCCATGTGCCCCAGATCGATTTTGCCCGCGTACAGGGCCGACAGATTGGCGGCGGGTCCGGTCAACAGCACCCATTCGATCTGGTAGGGCGCACCATTGACGACTCCCGATTTGCGTATCAACGCGGGAAAAGCCGGGTCCTGGTACGCAATGACCAGCCGGGTGTTCTTCAGATCCGGCTGACTCTGTGCGTGTGCCGTACCGGACAGAGCGAGCATGGTGGCCGCAAGGGCAGCGGCGACGCCCGCGCACAACGATTTCTTCAGCGACATAGATACCTTGAATGGAAGAATAAGCGAAGCTCACGACAGACTCAGCGAAAACTGCTTGAGCAAGTCGCGCTTGAGTGCATTGAATTCGGGAGAAGTGACATCGCGTTCGCGGGGCAGGCTTACCTGCGCCTCATGACAGATTCGCCCTTTCGACAGAATGACGATGCGATCCGCAACGATCAGCGCCTCGTCCAGGTCATGCGTGACCATGACGAGACCGAACGCATACTTGGCCCATAGCTTGAGCACGAGGTTCTGCACGCTTCGGCGCGTGAACGCGTCCAGTGCGCTGAATGGTTCGTCCAGCAGCATCAGTTCCGGGCGCCGATAGAGCGCGCGTGCCACAGCGACGCGCTGCGCCTGCCCACCGGAAAGACTGACGGGCCAGCTCGTCAGCTTGTCTTCGAGGCCCACGTCCTGGAGCGCGGCACGCGCGCGTTCCTTCGCATCGGGCCGATGCGCATCGTCGAGCAGGACGTTTTTCCATACCCGCAGCGCCTGAATCAGCCGTGGCTCCTGAAATACGACCGACGTGTTCGCCGACACTTCGGTCCTGCCGCTCGACGCGAGTTCGAGGCCGGCGAGCAGCCGCAACAGCGTGGTCTTGCCGGTGCCGGACGGTCCGACGAGTGCCACGGCCTCCCCTTTTCGCACCGTGAAGTCGATGTGATCGAGCACGGTGTTGTCGCCGTAGTGCTTGCCGACCCGCGACAGTCTCGCGACCGCTGGCGCCGCGTCGCGATCGGTCTCGTAGGCGAGCTCAGACATGCGCACCTCGCCACGCGAGAGCCTTGCGTTCGATGTAGCGCAGCGCTGCATCGACGGCTATGCCGAGTGCGGCGTAGACGAGTATGCCGGCGATGATGATGTCGGTGCGCTGAAACTGATTGGCGTTATTGAGGATATAGCCGATGCCGGCGCTCGCGTTGATCTGCTCTGCCGCGACGAGCGCGAGCAGTGCGATCGCCGCGGAATAGCGGACGCCTACGAGTATCCCGGGCAGCGCCATCGGCAGAATGATGAGGCGTATCTGATGCGCACGCGTCAGGCGAAACGTACGGCCGAGTTCCAGCAGCTTGGGATCGATCCCGCGGATCGCATGCCACGCGCTCAAATACATCGGTGAAATCGACGCGCCGACGATCAGCGCAACCTTCGACAGTTCGCCGATTCCGAACCACACGACGAAAATCGGCACGAGCGCAATGAATGGAATCGTGCGCAGCATTTGCAGCACGGTGTCGAAGCCACGTTCGGCGGACTTGCTGAGCCCGGCCGCCACGCCCAGCAGCAGCCCCGCGCCGCCCCCTATCAGCAGGCCCGACGCCGCTCGGGCAAGCGAGATCTTCAGCGCGTCCTGCAGATCGCCGGACTGCCATAGCTCGCGGTAGGCGGCCAACACCGATGCCGGCGATGGGAGCACAAACTCATTGACTACACCGAGCTTCGATGCGAACTGCCACACCGCGATCAGCAGGACGGGAGCCACGCACCGTAGCAGCGGCTCTCGCAACGACGAACGCCGCCATAGGGCCGCGACGGACGCCGGCGCAGGCGTCGGCGTGATGATCGATTCAGTTGAAGACATACGCGCCTCGAAAAGACGAATTAATAGCTTGTTCCAACGTGCAACAGGCGATTCAGAAGAACGCCGCAGCCGGCAATGGCACACCGTTGAGCGCATGGCTTCCGAGCACTCTGGCCTTGTAGACGGCGGGGTTATGCGACGCGATCGTGCGAATGTTGCGCCAGTGGCGATCCAGTTGCGCCGCCTGTTTCGCGGCGGATGCCCCGCCGACATCGAACACGCGCGTTGCCGACTGAAGCGCAAGCTGGTCGATGATCACTTTCGCTTTCGCACTGCGTCGCGCGGCTTCCACGAACAATGCGCTGTCGGGTTGGCCGGCGATCGCGCTTTCATGCGCGTTGCCCAGCACAGCAGCCGCGTTGAGCACAGCGGCCTCCGCAGCAAACGCGGCGCTTTGCAGTTCGCCGACGATTTGCTGAAGCAGCGGATCGTCGGCGGGACGCGATGCGACTGCGTGGTAATAGTTGCGTTCACGGCCTGAAACAAGGTCGATCGCGTCCTTCGCGATCCGGCGCAGGATGCCGGCGATGATCGTCGTGAGGTAAAGCTGCGCGAACGTGGCCTGATGAGGAACCCTCTTCTCATTCGCGAGAAACAGGATGTCGTCCGATTCGACCGTAACGTCGGTGAATGCGGTGGTGCCGCTGGCCGTCTGACGCTGTCCGATGCCGTCCCAATCGTCACGCACATCGACGCCGGGTTGCCCGACCGATACGCGCGCGCCGACGAACGCCCCGTCGGGCGTCTTGGCGTTCACGATAATGTGATCGAAATAAAGATTGCCTGTGCTGTAGTACTTGGTGCCCGTCAGACGATAACCGCTGCCGGCCTGTTCAAGCCGCGTCTGGCCGTCACCGTCACCGACGTTTTGCGTACCCAGCTCGCTCGCCCCGAGGCCGAATAGCTCGTCCGCACGCACGTACCCGATCCACCGTTGATACTGCGGCAGATGACGGTTGCGCAGCGCCTTTTCGACGAACGCGAAATGGTTGCGAAGAATGTGAGGAATATTCGAATCGGCCTCGGCGAGATCGAGGACCAGTTCGAACAGTTGCGGCAGCGTCGCGCCGCCGCCTTCCTCCGTCGGCAGGCGAAACACGCCGAGACGCGCTGCGCGCACTAGCGCGATGGCGTCGCGGGTGTCTGCGTCGTTGCGATCGCGCGCCGCGGCGCCGGCTGCGATCGCCGCCACAAGGTCACGCAGCGCGGCCGAGCCGGGTCGCACTGCCCCCAGGCCGAAACTTTCCACCCGTTTCGAATCAGTCGTTTCCATTAACAGGATCCCGTATGAATTGATTGAACCCGCCCTGTTTCCCGCCATGCCGCCAGACTGCAGACGGCACGCGCACCCTGAGCCCCGCCTGTTCCAGCAGCGGCAGCACCGCCTCGCCAAAGTAAGCGAGATCGGGCTCGAAATCGAAGAAGGTCAGCTGCACGCCATCGATGCCCGCTGCCTTCAGGCGCAGCAGGTCGTCCACGACGCGCTCGGGTGAGCCGATGATCTGGATGTTGCCGCCGAGCACACGCTGCTCGCGCTGGTGGCCCTTCCATGCGTGCGCGTCGCTGCGGCGCCCCGTGAATCCGTCGACCGCGCCGAAATCGGCATGCGAAAGGATGGCGTCGTGATACGCACGTGCCTCCTTTTCCGTCGGCCGGCACACGATGGTCGGATTGATCAGGGTGCGCACCTGCCGTCCGTGCGTGTGTGCCGCCGCGCGAACCTGCGCGGTGTGGTCCGGCAGCACCGCGAGCGCCGCGTCGATCTGCGCGCCGGCCGAGCTTGTAATGAAGATCAGGTCGGAGTGTCGAGCCGCGTACTCGATCCCGGCCGGGGAACTCGTCGCGTTGACCAGCACCGGTCGGCCGTAGCGCAGCTTGGGCGAAACGAATGCGTTGCGCGTTCGATACCAGTTGCCGTCGAACGTCAGGTTGTCGTCGAGCGACCAGAGCCGCTGCATCAGTTCGACAAACTCGCTCGCCATCTCGTAGCGGAGATCGTGCTCGAAATGGCCTTCGCGGCCGAACATTTCGGCTTCGTCGATCGAATGGCCCGTCACCATGTTCAGCCCCCACCGGCCGCCGGAGATATGGTCGAGCGTCGCGCCGAACTTCGCGAGATGCAGCGGGTGCCATCCGCCATACAGAATATGCAGCGTGGAAATCAGCAGAATGCGATGCGTGATCGAAGCGAGCGACGCAATCGTCATGAACGAATCGAGCGATTCGCGCCGATAGCGCGTGGCCCCGCCGTGACCGTCCTTGCCGAGCCATTGCGCGAGCCCGAACACGAGATCGAAGCCGAGGTCTTCGGCCTTGCGGGTGAGACGCGCGTTGTACTCGAAGGTCCAGTCCGTGGTGCGCGGCAGCGTCGACATCGACCAGCCCCCACTCTGGATCGGCAGAAAAAGCCCCAGCAACAGCGGCTGCGACAGAGCCTGAGAAAGTAGACTGTCGGGAAATTCGGCGGGAGACACGATTGACATAGGGTGCGGGATCGAGCGTGAGAATTGGACCGCGAATCTGCGCCTCGAACTCACTCATACGGGCGTCCTCGCTGCACAACGGCGAAATGTCCAATATTCCGGAAAAAAAGCCGTTTCATTCTATGAGCCGTTTGCGCGCCCCCTCAACCAAGCAATTCATATATGCAATCCCGGCCGCCGTTCTTTCTGCCATCGCATCTATTCGAACGCAGCATGCTCGGCGAGCGTGACACCCACCCAAGGTCCAGCCGAATCCATATATCGATATCGGCCTTTGTTTGTTTGCCGCGCATTGCACAGTCAATAGAATGAGCGCGCCTGCCATCGCGCATCGTCGCGTATTGACGAACACGCATCATCCGCACACGCCCATGTCACGACGCATTCATCTGAACCTGTTCATACACGGCCGCGGGCATCACGAGGCGGGCTGGCGCCATCCGGGTGCAACACCCAAGCCGCTCACCGACATCGGCTACTTCGTCGACCTCGCAACGCGTGCGGAAGCCGGTCGCTTCGATTCGGTGTTCTTCGCAGATGCACTGGAACTCGGCGACAGCGCGCGCCACGTTGCGGGCGGCGCGCTCGAACCCATTACAACGCTGGCGGCACTGGCTCGCGAGACCTCGCACATCGGTCTGATCGCCACCGCGTCGACGACCTATACCGAGCCCTACAACCTTGCGCGTCAGTTCGCTTCGCTCGATCACATTTCCGCGGGACGTGTCGGCTGGAACATCGTCACATCGTGGGTCGCCGGCGCGGGCCCGAACTTCGGCTACGAACGCACGCCCGAGCACAGCGAGCGCTATGCGCGAGCGGACGAGTTCGTGCAGATCGTGAAGGCGCTCTGGGATAGCTGGGCCGACGACGCGATCATCGACGATCCCGAGTCCGGCCGTTTTCTCGATCGCGAGCGGGTTCGCCCGATCGACTGGAAGGGTCGGTTCTACCGCGTCGCCGGTCCGCTCAATTTGCCCCGCTCGCCGCAAGGTTGGCCGGTGCTCGTGCAGGCCGGTTCGTCGTCGACCGGCAAGGCATTTGCCGCCCGACATGCGGAAGCGGTATTCACCGCACATTTGACGAAGGCGTCTGCAGTCGATTTCTACGCGGAACTGAAGCACGCAGCCGTCGCCGCGGGGCGTCGAGCGCAAGACGTTGTCATTCTGCCGGGCCTGAGCGCGGCAATCGGTTCGACCGACGCGCAAGCGCACGCGCTACTCGAAGAATTGAACGGTCTCACGGATATCGAAGTCGGGCTGAGCCGCCTGTCGAACCGTTTTGGCGGTCACGATTTCTCGACACTCGCACTCGACCAGCCGCTTTCGCGCGATGACTTTCCCGACCCGTCGACGGTTCAGGCTGCGCAAAGCCGCGCCGCGACAATCACCGATCTCGTCGCACGCGAACGGCCGACGTTGCGCAGCCTGCTTCGACAACTCGCTGGCGCGCGCGGGCACTTCACGCTTGCGGGCTCGCCGGAGCGCGTCGCCGACACGATCGAGGACTGGGTCGACAGCCGCGCGGCGGATGGCTTCAATGTGATGCCGCCCATATTGCCCATGCAACTCGACCTCTTTGTCGAGCATGTGGTGCCGATTCTGCAAAAGCGCGGACTATTCCGCAGCGAGTACGACGCGGATACGCTGCGCGGGCACTATCGCCTCGCGCGCCCCGCTAATCCGCATTTCCCGTCGTGAGTTTCCGATAATGGCAACGCTTTCCATGCAGTCATTGCGCCGCCCGCTATGGCATGTACTTGCGCTTTTCGTTGCGGGTCTCCTGCATGTCGGCGCGCATGCCGAAGGGTGGCCTGCGGCAATCAACATCGGCATTCAGAAGGGCGATCCGCTCGTCGCGTTGCGCGCATCGGGCGAACTCGAAAAGGCGTTTGCTGCGCGCGGCGTCGCCGTCCGGTGGAAGGAATTCGTATACGGCGCGCCGCTTGTCGAGGCGATCAATACCGGAGATGTCGATGTCGGCGCGGTCGGATCGACGCCGCCGATTCTCGCGCAGGCGGGCGCGGCACCGAACGTGGTGTACGTCGCATTCGCTCCGCGGCTTCAGAAAAGCTATGGCCTGATCGTTCCCGCTAATTCCGCCGTGCATCGAATCGACGAACTGAAAGGCAAGAAGATCGCGTTCGCAAAGGGGTCGCAGGGCCATCTGTTCGTGCTGAAGGCGCTCGCGGATGCCGGGGTCTCGCCCGCCTCGGTGCAATTCGTGTATCTGAACTACAGCGATGCGCGCGCGGCGTTCGAGCGCGGCTTTATCGACGCATGGGCGGTGCCCGACCCGCGCTATGCCGACACCGAACTCACGACGGGCGCGCGCACGATACTGTCCATCGGTCAGCTCTCGGTGCCGCAATATGGCTTCTATATCGGCTCGCGCGATTTTGCGCGGCGATATCCGGCCGCGCTGCGGCTCCTGTTCGACGTGCTCGCCCGGCAAACAGCCGTCGAACTCGCGCATCCCGCGCAGACCGCCGAATTCCTTTCGCGAAGCACCGGCGTGAAATTCGACGTGTGGTCGAGGGCACTGCCGCGGCTCGAATGGGGCGTGCACTATCCGCTCACCGGCGACGTCGTCCACGCGCAACAGGACGCGGCGGATCTCGCGTATCGCGAGCATGTGATTCCGGCGCGCGTCGACGTGCGCGAAGCCATCGTCGATATACGGCAATAGCCATCCGCGCCGAAAGCCGGATCGCGTTCCCGGGCGGATCGTGTCGAGCCGCCCGCCGGGTCGCTTGCGGCGTCTCTCGCTGACCTACATCACGCGCTGAACTGCGCGAGCGGACTGCTCTATGTCCTGACCGAAGCCAGCCACCGTGTTGCAGCCGGTCAACGAACACAAGGTGCCTACCATTAAAAACATCAACACGCAGCGGCCCAGCATATTCATTCTTCACCTCAAAAATTAACCGTTTTACGACTCGCCCTGCCTCGGCGTCAGCCCGCTCGCGCGCCGCTCATCAGATATCGGCAGTTTATGCGCGCTTCTGAAGTTCCGTTCACACGGCACTCGCGATGAGTCGACGGGGCCGCACCGATTATCGCCGGACTCGGCGCGCAAAGTGATAGGATCAACAGGCTTGAAACGGGTTTCCGCCGCATGGCGAATGGAAGCATTTCAGGCTCGCGCCGGACACGCGACGCGCACGTTCATGTAGCAACTGCTGGAAGAATCCAAGCGGAGCGAAGCGATGAACTCGTCTGTTCAAGGTGCGCCGGGGTTTCTGCAGATGACGGTCTACGCGTTCTGGGCACTGACGCTGATACTGGCCGTATTAACCTTACTTGTCTTCCGGAGAAAAACGCATTCTGAAAGCTCCGGCCTTGGAAAATGGCCGTGGATAGTCATCGTATTGGCCATCTTCATCCAGCTCGCCGCTTTGGCGCTCAGCGGGCGCGTCGTCGGCCTGGTGTTTCATGTCATCAGTCTGCTTGCGATCAGTGCCGGCCTGCTGATCTTCGGCGCGTACGCCATTTATCTGACGCTCGCCGAGCGGTCGCGAAACCGCAATGCCAGCGGCTAACGCAAAGAGGCACAGCACGACTTCACACGATGTGCCGAAAACCTCGATTCCTATTACGCGAGGTAAGCATCATGGCATTCATTCTGTTGGCCGCGATCTTCCTTTCATCGACCGGTCTCCTCGTAAGCCACGCGATTTCGCCGCACAAGCCGCCCGCAGCCGTCAGCTCGACGCCGGGCGATTCCACGACACGTGAATCGCCACAAGAGACGCCCGGCGAGAACGCCGTGCCACAGCCGCGGGCAGAGCCGCAGTGATGCAGAGGCCGTCGCGCGAAAGCCCGTGCGGCTGCGATCAAAATCGCCTGCGCATGCCCGGATCGAAGTCCGGGTCCGGCTGCTTTTGCGTTTGCCTGAGCACGCCCTGCGGATCGAAATAGAAGTTGAATATCATGTGGTCCACGTTGTTCTCCATGTATCGGTACGACCACACGTCGCGATCGATTCGCTTGAAGTAGCCCTTTTCGAACGGCCGACCGAACGCGACCAGCACGTCGTCGCGCGTCCACTTGTTGACATCGGCGCGGTAGAACTCGTTGGCCTGAAGCACTTGCCGAACATCCGTCGCCTTGCCCGACGCATCGATGTCGACGGCGGTCGTCGTCGTTCCCATCGGCTGCGTGGGCCACATCAGGCGCTTGCCGCCGTTGGGCAGATCGTACGTCTCCTTCGGCGGACCGAGCGTCGCGACCACCGCCTGCTGGTCCATGCCCGCCTGCACGCGCTGCGCCGGCTGCGCGCAAGCGCCGAGCACGACCGCCGCGACGCACGCTCCGTACGTCGACGCGAGTGCAATGCGCTTTCTCATTCGTCTCTCCGCACTTACTATGCGACCCCCACCTCGTTCAGCAGCGGCCGGTTCGCCTCGAATGCCGATACGCTGTCGAGCGTGGTTTCGCAGATGGTCGTCAACGCCTCATGCGTGAGGTACGCCTGATGCCCGGTGACGATGACATTCGGAAACGACACGAGTCGCTGAAAGACGTCGTCGGTAATGATCTCCGTGGAGAGATCGCGGAAGAACAGATCCGCCTCCTGCTCGTACACGTCGATACCGAGCCCGCCGAGCTGCCCGCTCTTCAGTGCTTCGATCGCGGCTTCGGTATCGAGCAGCCCGCCACGGCTCGTGTTGATCAGTATCGCGCCGTGCTTCGCGCGCCCGAGCGTCCGCGAATCGATGATGTGATACGTCGCCGGCGTCAGCGGACAATGCAGCGAAATGATGTCGGCCCGCTCGCCGATTTCGCCCGGCTTCGCATAACTCAGGCCGAGCGCCTCGAATTCCGCCGACGGATACGGATCGTAGCCGACCACGTCGCAGCCGAAGCCGAGCATGATCTTCGCGAACACGCACCCGATCTTTCCGGTTCCGACCACGGCGACCGTCTTGCCGCACAGGTCGAAGCCGGTCAGCCCTTCGAGCGAAAAATTGGAGTCGCGTGTGCGGTTGTACGCGCGGTGCACTTTGCGGTCGATGGCGAGCAGCAGCGCGACCGCGTGTTCCGCCACCGAGTTCGGCGAATACTTGACGACGCGCACCACCTTCATGCCTAGCTTGTCCGCGGCTTCCAGATCGACATTGTTGAAGCCGGTGCAGCGCAGCGCGACGAGACGCGTGCCGCCGTCGTGCAGCGCCTGCAGCACCTGTGCGTCGGCCTTGTCGTTGACGAAGATGCAGACCGCGCTGTAGCCCGCGGCAAGGCCGACAGTGTCGGTGTCCAGCAGCGCGTCGTAGTAATGCAGTTTGTGCTCGCCGCGTTGGTTGGCCGCATCGAGATACCGGCGTTCGTAGCGTGTCGAGCTGAATATCGCCACTTCCATGATGGCCTCCTTGGCGGATGCGCCAGTCGGTTTGCGCCTATCCGGCTGCGATTGCGATGGCGATCTGCACGAACAGCACCTTCACGATCGTCATCGATGGAAAAATCATCGCGTACAACACGTCCGGCTGGTCCGTCGGCGCGACGCGGTTCGCAAACGCGAGAATCGCCGGGTTGCCGGTGGCGCCGCATATCACGCCGACCGACGTATCGAACGGCAGCCGGAAGATCCACAGGCTGAAGATCGCCGTCACGCCGACGAGCACCAGCAGCGTGACCGCGCCATACAGCAGCAGCATCGGCCCCGCCGTGCCCACCGTCGCGACGAATTTGGGTCCGCACGCGATACCCACTTGCGCGAGAAAGATCGTGAGCCCGAGATTGCGAACGACGAGATTCGCCGAAAGCGGCATCACCCACACGAACGGCCCGTTGCGGCGCGCCTTGCCGAGACACAGCGCGACCAGCAGCAACGCCGCGAGACCGAGGCTGAACGCGCCGAGACCCGGCACGCGCAGCGGAATCGCGCCGACCAGCAACCCCACGGCCGCGCCGATGCCGAGGCAGATGAAACTGAGGTCGGCCGTGCTCTTGATCGAATCGCCGAAGAATGCGCGCACGGCAGCCTGATGCGCGCGATTGACGAGCACGCCAACCCGGTCGCCCGCTTCGAGAATCAGGTCGGGTGTCGACAGCAGATCGGTGTCGCCGCGTCGCACGTGCGCGACCGAGCAGTTCACGCCGTCCGGAAAACGCAGACTGCCGAGCGGCATCCCGACGACCGACGGATTCGACGCAAACACGCGCATATAGTCGAGATCTTCCCGATGACTCGCGATGCGGCCGGGCTGCAACTCGCCGCACAGCGCCGTGACTTCATCGAGCCGGCGCGGGTCCGTCGCGGTGACGAGCAGCACGTCGTCGGCGCGCAGCATGAAGTCCTCGTTGATGAGCTGGTTGTGATGCTCGCGCCGTACAGCCGCGATGGCCACGCCGGCAGGCAGGCGCGTCAACAGTTCGGATACCCGAAGACCGATGAACGCCGCATTGCGCAACGCGACTTCCGCGGTCCTCAGCACATTCGGAGGCGGCTTGCTTATCGTGACCTTGAGCATCAATTTCAGCGCGTAGATGCAAAGAATCGGCCCGGCCACGCCGAACGGATACGTGACGCTATACGCGACGGCGGCATTGCTGCTGTTCATCGACGCGATCGCGACCTGCAGGCTCGCGGTGCTCGTGCCGCTGCCCGCGAACATACCGAGCGCGTCGGCGAGCGTCGCGCCGAACTGAATGAAGCCGCACGCGACGAGACCCGACGCGATCACGCCGGCACATGCGGCTGCATTGGCCTTCATGCCGTCGCGGCTCGTGAGCCCGCGAAAGAATTGCGCGCCATACTGAATGCCGATGCCGTAGAGAAACATCAGCAAGCCGAGCGTGCCCAACAAGGCCGGCGGCGTGGATTTCGGCGCGAACGCCCCGAGCGCGAGTCCGACGAACAGCACGGCGCCGGAGCCCAGCGCCACCCCTTTCACATTGATTTCGCCGATCAGATAGCCGACCGCAATCGTCAGAAACAGCGCGAACAGCGGCTGACTTTCGATGAAGGTTCTGACTGCGTCCATGCCGCCCCCTGATGGTGGATCACGCATTCACTGCGATTCGAGCACCACGACACTGCGCGCTTCCACGCGGCAGGTGCCGCGCTCCACGCGTGCGCTTTCAACCGTCGACACGATGTCCGTCGGCGATCGCGCGGCCGTGTCGACCGTGCGCCGCCAGTCCGCGTTGTCGAGTGCGGGGAGTTCCGCATCGCGAGCGTCGGCGTTCATGTTGAGGATCACGTGCATCATCGGCTCGCGGGGCGCGCGTCCAGCGAGCGTGAACGCGACGAAGCGCGCGCCCGGGTCGCCCCATGCGGGGGTGCCGAGGCGTTCGCCATGCCACGCGATGTCCGGCTGCGTGCGCCCGTTCTCCGGTTTGCCGGTGAGAAACTGACGACGGCGCAGGCCGGCGTGACGCTTGCGAAGCGCGATCATCTCGCGCACGAAACGCAGCATCGCGCGTGCGTCTTCGTCGAACTGCCAGTTCATCCACGACAGCGCATTGTCCTGGCAATACGCGTTGTTGTTGCCGCGCTGGCTTCGCAGGACTTCGTCGCCGGCCATCAGCATCGGGACGCCCTGACTCAGCAGCAGAATCGCGATGAAATTGCGCGCCTGCCGCAAGCGCAGCGCGACGATCGCCGGATCGTCGGAATCGCCTTCGACACCGCCATTCCACGACAGGTTGTCGTTGCTGCCGTCGCGGTTGTCGTCGCCGTTCGCGTGATTGTGTTTCGCTTCGTAGCTGACGAGATCGCGCAACGTAAAGCCGTCGTGGCAGGTCACGAAGTTGATGCTGCTCACCGGCAGCCTGCCGTCCGATTGATAGAGATCGGCGCTGCCCGCGATGCACGTGCACATCTGGCCGATCAATCCGGGATCGCCGCGCACGAAGCGGCGGATCACATCGCGGTAGCGTCCGTTCCATTCGGCCCACGCCATGCCGGGAAACGCGCCGACGTGATAGAGCCCCCCGGCGTCCCACGCTTCCGCGATCAGCGGCACGCGCGCGAGCACCGGCGACGCTTCGATCGCCCACGGCAGCGGCGGCGTCGCTAGCAGCGCGCCGCCCTCGCCGCGTGTGAACACGCTCGCGAGATCGAAACGAAAGCCGTCCACGCCGAGTTCCTGCACCCAGTATTCGAGGCAACGCAGGATGAACGCAGACACCAGCGGATGATTGCAATTGACCGTATTGCCGCAACCCGTGTAGTCGAGATACCGGCCGCCGTTCGCGGGATCGAAGTGATAGAAGACGTCGTTGGCGAACACCTTGAAGTTGATCACCGGGCCGCTTTCGCCCGCTTCCGCCGTGTGATTGAACACCACGTCGCGCAGCACGCGGATGCCGGCCTCGTGCATCGCGTCGACGAACGCGCGAAACTCCTGCGGCGCGCGCTCGGGCTCGACGCAATAGCGCGGATGCGGACTATAAAAGCTGTGCGTGCTGTAGCCCCAGTAATTGACGAGTCCTTTCGCGGCGGCCGGCGCGGGCACGTCCTGTTCATCGAACGCCATCACCGGCAGCAGTTCGACGTGCGTGATGCCCAGTTCCTTCAGATAAGGAATCTTTTCGACGAGCCCCGAAAACGTGCCCGGATGTCGTACCCCGCTCGACGGATCGCGCGTGAAGCCGCCCACGTGCAGCTCGTAGATGATCGCGTCGTCGAGCGTGCGGACGGCCACGTCGGTGCGCTTTTCCAGCGGTTCGGTGACAATCGCCCGATAAGACGCGTGCGCGCCTTCCTGCACGTAACCGGCGGCCTGGCGATGCCAGTCGTGATCGCCGACCGCGCGCGCGGCCGGATCGAGCAGTTCGTAACGGCTACCGGCTTCGTCGTCGAGACGCGGCACGCCATGATGACCGTACGCGCGCCACGTGTAGCAGCACGGCACCGGCAGATCCTCGACCAGCACGTGCCAGAAATAGAACGTGCGATTGCGCTCCGGCGCAAGTCCGATAATCTGGAACGGCTCGACGCTGTCGGTCGACTCATACAGCAGCAGTTCCACATGCGTCGCGTGCCGGCAGAAAATGCAGAAATTGACGCCGCCCGGCACCACTGACGCACCGAGCGGAAAGCGCGAGCCGGGCTGCACCTGATAAGCGTGAGCCGCTTCGATTCGAGGATTAAGCAAGGTCGATCCTCACCGCACGCGCGTTCCAGATGCGCTCGCAGTACTCGCGGATCGCACGGTCCGACGAGAACTTGCCCGAGTGCGCCGTGTTCATGATCGACATCCGCGTCCAGCGCTGCGTGTCGCGCCAGGCGTCGTCCACGCGCGCCTGACACGCAACGTAGTCCGCGAAATCGGCGAGCACCAGAAACGGGTCGACCTGCAGATTGTCGAGCAGCGGCCTGAACACATTCGGATCGCCGCGCGAAAAGCGCCCTTGCGCGATCTGCGCGAGCGCTTCGCGCAGATCGTCGTTGGACGCCACATAGTCGGACGGCCGGTAGCCGCTGCGTTTCAACGCGTCGACCTGCTGCGCGGTCAGCCCGAACAAAAAGAAGTTTTCGGCACCCACTTCTTCGCCTATCTCGACGTTCGCGCCGTCGAGCGTGCCGATCGTCACCGCGCCGTTCATCATGAACTTCATGTTGCCGGTGCCCGACGCTTCCTTGCCTGCCGTCGAGATCTGCTCGGACAGGTCCGCTGCCGGATAGATCCAGTGCGCGTTCTTCACGTTGAAGTCCGGATAGAAAACGACCTTCAGCCGGCCGCCGATCGCCGGGTCATGGTTGACGACTTCGGCGATGCCCGTGATCAGGCGGATCATCAGCTTCGCCATCGCGTAGCCCGGCGCCGCCTTGCCGCCGAAGATGAAGCAGCGCGGCGCGACATCGAGCGCGGGATCGCGGCACAGCCGGTGATACAGGCTGATGATGTAAAGCGCGTTCAGGTGCTGGCGCTTGTATTCGTGAATGCGTTTGACCTGAATGTCGAACATCGCATTCGGGTCGACCTCGATGCCCGTCGCCGCCGCAATGCGCGCCGCGAGCGCGGCCTTGTTGTCGCGCCGTATCGCGCGCCATGCTTGCTGAAAAGCGGCATCGTCCGCGTGCGCGGCCAGCGCTTCGAGTTGCGTGAGATCGGTACGCCAGTTCTCGCCTATCGTCCGGTCGAGCAGACCGGCGAGTCCCGGATTGCCCAACATCACAAAGCGTCGCGGCGTCACGCCGTTGGTCACGTTGAAGAAGCGCTCCGGCGCCATCTCGGCGAAATCGCGCAGCACGGTCTCGCGCAGCAGATCGGAGTGCAGCGCGGCCACGCCGTTGACCGCATGCGCGCCGACCGTCGCAAGATGCGCCATGCGCACCTTTCTGTCGCCGCGCTCGTCGATCAGCGACATGCGCTCGATGCGCGCGTCGTCGCCGGGAAACGCGCGACGCACGTCGTCGAGAAAGCGCCGGTTGATCTCGTAGATGATTTCGAGCGGACGCGGCAGCAGGCTCTGGAACAGCGGCAGGCCCCATGTTTCCAGCGCTTCGGGCAACAACGTGTGATTCGTATAGGCGAACGTGCGCTGCGTGATGTCCCACGCGGCATCCCACGAAAGCCCGTGAACGTCGATCAAAAGCCGCATCAGCTCGGCCACCGCGATCGACGGATGCGTATCGTTGAGCTGCGCGGCGAACAGGTCCGCGAAATGGTCGATCGACGTGCCCTTCAGCGCCATCAGCCGCAGCATGTCCTGCAGCGAACACGACACGAAAAAGTACTGCTGCGCGAGCCGCAGCCGCTTGCCGGCTTCCGGTTCGTCGTTCGGATACAGCACTTTCGACAGCGTCTCCGAGGTCACTTTCTCCTGCACCGCCTCGTAGTAGTTGCCCGCATTGAAGTCCTGAAAATCGAACGATTCGACCGCTTCGCTCTTCCACAGGCGCAGCACGTTGCACGTGTCGACGCGGTAGCCTTGCACCGGCATGTCGCACGCGACGCCCTTCACTTGCCGCGCGGGAATCCAGCTCACGCACAGCCGGCATTCGTTATCGGTTCGATGCTGCGTGTGGCCGCCGAAGGGGACGTAGTGGCTCACATCGGGCCGCACGATTTCCCACGGCGTACCGTTCTGCAGCCACTTGTCGGTCACCTCCACTTGCCAGCCGTCGCGTATCTGCTGATCGAAGATGCCGAACTCGTAATGAATGCCGTAGCCGATCGCCGGTATTTCGAGGGTCGACAGCGAGTCCATGTAGCACGCCGCGAGGCGCCCGAGCCCGCCGTTGCCGAGCCCCGGCTCCTCCTCGATCGCGACCAGCTCGTCGAGATCCTGGCCCAGCGCGCGCATCGCGTCGCGCGCTTGCGCCTCGATGCCGAGATTGAGCAGGTTATTGCCGAGCTGAGGACCGATCAGGAATTCCGCCGACAGATAGCACACGACCTTGACGTCCCTCGCCGCATAGACTTTTGTCGATGCGGCCCAGCGCGCGAGCATCCGGTCGCGCACGCTGTATGCAAGCGCCATGTACCAGTCGCTGGGCGTGGCAATGTCCGGATAGCGCGCCTGCCGGCAGATCAGGTTCCTCACGATGTCTTGCTGGAACGCGGCGCTGGCCGTGTCGAGCGCACCGTTTCCCGTGCCGTTCTTTGCACCGTTCTTCCCGCCGTTTTTCGCGCGGGCAGACGCGCCTTTTGTGCGTACCTCGTTCATGATCGCCAGCCTCGCCTGTCATGCCGGGGTTGCATGGCCCGTCGTCGGTGTCCAGCGCAGCGCATTCGCCAGATCCTCTGCGCTGAGTCCGACGAGCAGGTCGATCGCGCCGTTCTTCAACGCTTGCGTCGCCGGCACGCCCGCCGCCTTCAACGCGGCCGCGTCGAGCCGCGACGGATCGGCCAGTTCGACTCGCAGGCGCGTGGCCGCGAGCGCTTCGAGCTTCACGATATTGGGCGCGCCGCCCAGCGCCGCGCGAATCTTTTCCGCGCGCGCGCTCTGCTGCGACGATCCTTGCGCCGCCGCCGTCGCGATCACCGTGGCCGCCGCGGCCGCATCGCTGGCCGTCGCCGGCGCTTGAGCGGCGGGCGTGCCGGCGGGCGGCAGGTCGGCTTCGGTGCCGGCTGTCTTCAGATACTCCTGCATGTCGGTTTTCATGTTCTCGGACAGCGGCCCGAAGATCGCCTGCACGCCGTCGCCGACCCGCACCACGCCCGCCGCGCCGAGCGCCTTGAGCTTCGCTTCGTCGACACGCGTCGGGTCTTTCACGGAAATGCGCAAGCGCGTGATGCACGCGTCGAGGCTCGTAATGTTCGAGCGTCCACCGAACGCGAGCACCAGTTCGCGCGACCGCCCGCCCGCACCGGTCGCGACGGCCGCGGTGCTTTCGACGGTGTCGTCCTCGCGGCCCGGCGTCTTCAGATTGAAGCGCGTAATCACGAAGCGGAACACGCCGTAATAGATCGCCGCGTAGATCGGCCCGAGAATGAACACGTACCACGCGTGCGTGCCCTTATTGCCGATCAGGTTGAACATCAGAAAGTCGATCCCGCCTTGCGAGAACGTAAAGCCCATTCGCATGCCGAGCGTGTTCGCAATGAACTGCGAGGTCGCCGCGAGACACGCATGAATGAAATAGAGCACCGGCGCGACGAACAGAAACGCGAATTCGATCGGCTCGGTAATGCCGGTGAGAAACGACGTCAGCGCCGCCGACACCATCATCCCGCCGACGGCCACTTTCTTTTCCGGCTTCGCGCAATGCCAGATGGCGATCGCCGCGGCCGGCAGGCCGAACATCTTGAACAGGAATGCGCCGGCGAGTATGCCCGCGGTCGGATCGCCCGCGAAGAAGCGCGTGATGTCGCCGTGCACAGTCTTGCCGGTGGTCGGATCGAGGTAGCTGCCCATTTCGAAGAAGAACGGCACGTTCCAGATGTGATGCAGCCCGAACGGAATCAACAGGCGCTCGATGAAGCCGTAGATCGTCGCCGCGGTGCGCGGATCGGATACCGCCGCCCAGTGAGAAAACGCCTTGATGCCGGCGCCGATCGGCGGCCACACGAACGACAGAATCGCACCGAGCGCAATGGAACCGATCGCCGTGACGATCGGCACGAAGCGCTTGCCTGCGAAAAAGCCGAGATAAGGCGGCAGCGTGATCCGGTAATAGCGGTTGAACATCCACGCGGCGAGTCCGCCCGCGAGAATGCCGCCGAACACGCCGGTCTGAATCGACGGGATGCCCATGATCGTGTCGGCCTCGATGCCCTCGACCTTCGCGATCACACCGAGCGTCGCGGTCATCACCAGATAGCCGATGGTCGCGGCCACGGCCGACACGCCATCGTTCTCGGTGAAGCCGAGCGCGACGCCGACCGCGAAAATCAGCGGCAGGTTCGCGAAAATGACGTCGCCCGCGTTTTTCATCAGCGCGAGCACGACGGTCGGCACGTAGCCATGGAAGTCGGTTGCGCCGAGACCGAGCAACAGGCCGGCCACCGGCAGCACGGCAACCGGCAACATCAGCGACTTGCCGATTTTTTGCAGCACTCCAAATGCATGCGAAAACATCGCTGGTCTCCTTTATTCCGCCGATTCGTTCGGTCGATACGACTCACTCATTCAGCGAAACGAGTCAGATGCGCGCGGACCTCCGCGGCGGTCCCCATGCGCAGCACGTCGGCCGCGAGCGCGCTGGCCTCGGTCATCGTCAGGCGCGCAAGCTGGGCCTTCACCGAGCCGACCGCGGGAATGCTGACCGACAGTTCGTCGACGCCGAGGCCCGCGAGCACTGGCACCGCCATCGCGTCGGACGCAATGCCGCCGCAAATGCCGACCCACTTGCCGTGCTGGTGCGCGCCCTCGACCGTCATCCCGATCAGACGCAGCACCGCGGGGTGCAGCGCGTCCGCCTGCTTCGCGAGTTGCGGATGGCCGCGATCCATCGCGAGCGTGTATTGCGTGAGATCGTTCGTGCCGATCGAGAAGAAATCGACTTCGCGCGCGAGCGGCTCGGCAATCAACGCGGCGGCCGGCACTTCGATCATCACGCCGACCTTCACGGTATCCGCGCGCTCGCCCGCCTCTTCGCGCAACAACTTGCGCGCCGCCCGCACTTCCTCGATGGTCGCGATCATCGGGAACATCACGTGCAGATTGGCGAGCGGCGCCGCGCGCAAAATCGCGCGCAATTGCGTGCGGAAAATGTCCGGCCGTTCGAGGCTCACGCGCACGCCGCGCAAACCGAGGAACGGATTGTCTTCCTTCGGCAGCGGCAGATACGACAGCGGTTTGTCGCCGCCTACGTCGAGCGTGCGCACGACGAGCGTGCGTTCGCGGCCGAGCGCCTGCGCGACCGCGGAGTATTCGGCCGCCTGTTCGTCTTCGGTCGGCGCCGTGTCGCGCGCGTCGAACAGGAACTCGGAGCGCAACAGGCCCACGCCTTCGGCGCCGGCTGCGACCGCGTCGCGTGCTTCCTGCGCGTTGCGGATGTTCGCGACGACCTCGATACGGTGACCGTCGGCCGTCATCGCGAGCTTGCTCGCCGCGAGCCGGTCCGCTTCCCGCTTCGCAACCTGGCGGCTGATGCGCTCGCGCGCCTTTTCGAGTTCGTCTGCGCTCGGGTTGCGCCGCAAGCTGCCGCGCGAGCCGTCGAGCACGACCGGTGTGCCGTCGGCGAGTTGCAGCGCGCGCGCGTCGATGCCGCAAATCGCCGGAATGCCGAGCGAGCGCGCGAGAATCGCGACGTGGCTGGTCGCGCCGCCGGTCGTCGTGCAAAAGCCGAGCACCTTGCTGCGATCGAGCGACGTGGTATCGGACGGCGACAGTTCTTCGGCGATCAGGATCGACTCGGCGGGCACGTCGATCTGCGCCTGCTTCGCGCCGGCGAGCAGCGCGAGCACGCGGCGGCCGACATCGCGTATGTCGCCGGCGCGTTCGCGCAGCAGCGGGCTGTCGAGTTTCTCCAGCATCGCCGCCTGCTTCTGGAACGCGTCGCGCCACGCGAAGCCCGCGCTCTTGCCTTCGCTGATGCTGGCGATCGCCATGTCGTTCAGATCGGGGTCGTCCAGCAGTTCGAGATGCGCGGCGAGAATCTGTGCCTTCGACGCATCGGCCAGCGTCGCCTTCAGCGCTTCGATCTGCTGACGCGCCTGGTGTCGCGCCGATTCGAGTTCGGCGCGCTCGCGTTGCGGCGACTCGCCCACTTCGTTCACGTCGATCACTTGCTGACGGAACTGCACGACGTTGCCGACCGCAAGACCCGGCGACGCAGAAACGCCGGTGAATTCGTCGGCGTTCGCGGGCGCGGTGCGCGTTTCGACGGGCTCGGCGGCTGGCGCGATTTGCGCAGCTGGCGTTGCCGGCGCGGCGGCCACGGAAGGCGCCACCGCGTCAGAAGCCTTTTCGCCGGACCCGTCGGCGAGCAAATGCGCGAGCACGTTCGCCGCTTCCGCCGCGTCGGGTCCGCGCGCTTCGACGCGCAGCGTGTCGCCGAGCGCCGTGCCAAGGCCCATGATCGCGACGACCGACTTCGCATTGACACTGTCGCTGCCGCGCAAGAGCCGGATTTCGGACGTGAACTTCTTCGCTTCGGCCGCGAACACCGCGGCGGGCCGCGCATGCAGCCCCGCCGGATTCGGCAGACTGATTTCGCCCGACAGGACCGCGCCTACCCCGCCGACCGCCTTTTTGTCGGCGACGCCGTCGACCAGTTCGACATAGAGCGCCATGTCGGTGCCCGCCTTCACGAGCCCTTTCGCGGCCACGTGGCGCGAAACGCGCTCGCCGTTGGCGATCACCATCTCGGTGAGCAGGCTGTTTGCCTTCTCGCCGATCGTCACCGGATCGAAATGGATCAGCGGCGTACCGGTCGTGACGGAATCGCCTTCCTTGACGAGCGGCGTGAAGCCCTGGCCGCGCAGCAGCACCGTATCGAGCCCGATGTGCAGCAGCACCTCCAGTCCGTTGTCGCCGGTGATCGTCACCGCGTGACAGGAACTGTGCAGTTGCGTGACCTTGCCCGCGAGCGGCGACAGCAGTTCATCGGAAGTCGGATCGATCGACACGCCGTCGCCGACCATCTTCTGCGCGAACACAGGGTCGGGCACGCTGTCGAGCGGCACCATCACACCCGACACCGGCGCAATCAACTCGATGCCTGGAGGACGCTCTGGCGTTTTCATTGCGATGACTCCTCATGCTGCCGACGCTTGCGTGGTCGAGTTCGATGCGCGCCGTGCGGGCGAACCCTGCACGGCGCCGCTCAATAACCGCTCGGTAGCCGCTCAGTACGGCCACACCCAATCGGCGATCTCCGGGCTATCGGTGCCGTGCTCGTGCGCGTAATTCATGTTGAGGATGATCGCGTTGCGCATGTCCTCGCGCAGATGCGCGGTTCTGCCCTGCAGGCGCGGCACGCGGTCGAGCACATCGAGCACCAGATTGAAGCGGTCCACCTTGTTGAGGATCGCCAGTTCGAGCGGCGTATTGATGTTGCCTTTCTCCGTATAGCCGCGCACGTGCAGATTCTCGTGATTGCGGAAGCGATACGAGAGCTTGTGAATCAGCCACGGATAGCCGTGGAAATTGAAGATCACCGGCTTGTCGACCGTAAAGAGGCTATCGAATTCACGTTCGGTCGACCCGTGCGGATGCTCGGTCGCCGGCTGCATCCTGAACAGATCGACCACGTTCACGAAGCGCAGCCGCAATTCCGGCAGACGCTCGCGCAAAATAGCCGCGGCCGCGAGCGCTTCCTGCGTGGCGACATCCCCGCACGAAGCCAACACCGCGTCGGGTTCGTTGCCTTCGTCATTGCTCGCGCGCCGCCAGATGCCCATCCCTTTTGCGCAATGCACGACCGCTTCGTCGATCGTCGTGAATTGCAGGTGCTTCTGCTTGTCGGCGACGATCACATTGATGCAGTCGGTCGAGCGCAGGCACTGATCCGCGACGACGAGCAGCGTATTCGCGTCCGGAGGTAAATAAACACGCGTCACCGACGGGCTCTTGTTTGTCACGAGATCGATGAAACCGGGGTCCTGATGCGAGAAGCCGTTATGGTCCTGACGCCACACCGTCGAAGACAGCAGAATGTTTTCCGAAGCCACCGACGCGCGCCACGGCACGTGGTTCTTGCACACGTCGAGCCATTTCGCGTGCTGGTTGAACATCGAGTCCACCACGTGCGCGAACGCTTCGTAAGTGTGGAAGAAGCCATGACGGCCCGACAGCAGATAGCCTTCGAGCCAGCCCATCAACGTGTGTTCCGACAGCATCTCCATCACGCGGCCGTCGCGCGAGAGTTCGCCGCCGTCGCCGTCTTCGGGCAGCATGTCGGCCATCCATACTTTCTTGCTGACCTCGTAGATCGACTGCAGGCGGTTGGACGCCGTTTCGTCCGGGCCGAACACGCGGAACGTCTGCATGTTGCAACGCATCGTGTCGCGCAGGAACTGGCCGAGCGGCTGCGTGTTCTCGCGCAGCACCTTGCCCGCTTGCGCGACCTCGACCGCGAAGTCGCGAAAATCCGGCAGTTTCAATTCGCGGCGCAGCACGCCGCCGTTCGCATGCGGATTCGCGCTCATGCGCCGCTGACCCTGCGGCGCCAGCTCGCGCAGCTCGGCGCGCAACCGGCCTTCGTCGTCGAACAGTTCGTCGGCCTTGTAGCTGCGCAGCCAGCTTTCCAGCAACTGGAGATTCGCGGGATTGCCGCTCACATCGGAAAACGGCACCTGGTGCGAGCGCCACGAGCCTTCGACCTTATGGCCGTTGATTTCTTTCGGTCCCGTCCAGCCCTTCGGCGCGCGCAATACGATCATCGGCCAGCGCGGGCGCACGGGGTTGTCATGCGCGCCGCCGCCCGCGCGCGCGCTTTCGTGAATCGCGCGGATCTCGCCGATGACCGTATCGAGCGTGCCCGCCATCTTCTGATGCATCTCCGCCGGGTCCGATCCCTCGACGAAATACGGCGTGTAACCGTAGCCCTCGAATAGCGCTTTCAGTTCTTCGTGGCTGATGCGCGCGAGGATCGTCGGATTGGCGATCTTGTAGCCGTTCAGGTTCAGGATCGGCAGCACGGTGCCGTCGCGCACCGGATTGATGAACTTGTTCGAATGCCACGCGGTCGCAAGCGGCCCCGTCTCGGCTTCGCCGTCGCCGACCACGCACGCGACGATCAGATCGGGATTGTCGAGCGCGGCGCCATAAGCATGCGAGAGGCTATAGCCAAGCTCGCCGCCCTCGTGAATCGAGCCGGGTGTCTCGGGCGTCACGTGCGAGCCGATATGCCC
>Ga0310811_10000166_pt1 | contig 98352 bp, 145 predicted proteins | sample YCmetagenome_FD_207642 | JGI IMG/M metagenome (GOLD analysis project Ga0310811, IMG submission 207642) | Soil microbial communities from experimental microcosm in Duke University, North Carolina, United States - YC | ecosystem: Engineered > Artificial ecosystem > Soil microcosm > Unclassified ... | reverse complement strand
TGTCGCTGCAATCCCTAACGCGGTCTATTGGCTGTCTTTTGCTGGCTGGCTACATATATCTGGCATTCCTGCATTAATATACGCTTCTAAGAATGTCTCCACAGAACCATATTTTATTTTAATGTTCCTGTAATGTTGCTTAGGGATTGCTATCTCAAACCTCATTAATCTCCGTGGCTTAGGTGCTCTTCCATTATGCGAGTTACACAGGTATTCGTCGTTCATTAATGGTTTAATATGCCCCATTTCTATTAAAATAAGGTCTTCATACTCGCACTCCTCCAAAACATCAACATTTGGCTCTCCATATTTATTAAATGCGTGCTGTAGTTTGCCGTTAGGATGTTTATTCTTTTTAAGGTCTCTTAAATGGCTGATATACCTATCGCCTATATTCCCAGACTTTCCGATGTAGTAGAATTTACAGCTATCCCAGTAAAGCTTGTAAATTCCGCATTTGTTTTCTTCCATCTTCAAATATAACCTTTATACTATTTACAATCAATAGCAGATAATCCAACACAAATACATGTACATATTCATATCAAATGTGTATATAGATACCCTACATTAGTATTGATAATCAGCAGATTATAAATTATTTTAAAATAAATTAAACTTTTATTTGGAATTAACGTACATATACATGTATATTAGCAGAGCGGTTCACTATATGACCGCAAATAGCGTACTAACTTTCTTAGCATTATACTTCTCAATGCTACTAACCACCTCCGAAAGTTACAGCTATAATAGACACGTGTTGAACGTGTACAGTTAGAGAGTGAAGCCACACTAAAAACTCTCCGGTCGGGATAACCTGAATTGAACCCGCGTTAAGCTCAAATAGAGTGCCATCGAATAAACCGCAGGCTTGAAATAGTGTCACGGTCAAAGTAAAACGTAAACGGATTAAATCCGTTCTGACGAGTCCTTTACAGTAATACAGGACGAAACGTTTTAAAATCACAAATCACATGAAAACACAATCAGAAGTTTACACCACAAAGTTTATGGCTCACAATCCAACCGTGTTAGATACCAGAGTCAACAGCAACCGCCAAGTGTGCACCTTTTTAGAGCATCCAACACTAGGCGAAGATGCAGCAGTATATGTAATGATCGGTGAAATATTAGCCGATACAGAGTTTTTTGACCTTGAAGACTTTTATTACGGCTCAGATTATGAACCTACATTAATTGACGGCAAGATCATATGTAAATTTGAATATCAGCCAGTAAACAGCCATGAATGATAACATTCCTTACATGTCTGCCGAATACGGCAACGGTCAGCAAGATAAAGCAAAACAAATGTTCGCCAGCCTGTCACCAACACAACAAACCGAATGCGTAGACTTTTTGTCCGGGCATATGTGGTATGATGTGTTAGACTATGACGAGTTAGGCGACTTTGAATTATTTATTAACTTCTTAAAATCATGAAAGCATGAAAGCACAACTTTGTAAATGCAATAACTGCAACGCCATAATGGTAGATATGAACCCAGCCGAACAGCCGGAATTTGAAATTCTATCTACTATAATTGACATGGAAAATATACAGGAAATAGACCCCGATAACCCCGCTAACCTTTGCGAAAACTTTTGGGGTTGTCCTAACTGTAAAACCGATGCGCATCTAATTGATATTATATCTATATCACAACTCCACTAAGGGAGTATAAACCCTATTAGGCTTAGTGCGTGCCCTTATTTAGGGCGGTCAGTAAACAAATTTAAATCACATGAAAACATCTTATTATCACGGTACAAATGCCGATAACCTGCCCCATATTTTAAAACACGGCTTGCAATGTTATGAGTCAAAATTATGGACTGTATCAGAAGACGCCATTTATTTATGGCATCCTGAATCATGCGGTAAAGCTAACGACTTAGACCCTGAATATTGGGAATCGGAGGCATTTAGATTAGCTAACGAAAGCGGTCAAATTGCCTGTTCGATTGCTAAAGATTGTCGGGTAGTTGTTCTTAAAATAGAACTTGACGACGAATTAGTTTCCGGCGATACTTCATGCGAGAATATGGAGTCAGGAGGCGCAAAATGCATATATGACAATATCCCAGTTGAGGCAATAACAGAAATTCACGTATCTAATGATTTATCTTTAGTTAAAGGCTACTTTATGTCTCTAATTTCAAAACGTCGTTATTGCAATATTGATTTTACACCCTTTGAGCAACAAGTCGCAAAAATGTTTGAAGGAGGCTATTTAATAGACCATTTGGATGATTATATAGAATTTGAAAAATTAGCCGTGGCAACGGCTTAAAATAGTCTGTTAAGTTGCCAGCGTTCCCGGTTCAATGCCGGGAGGTCAGTAAATCACAAAATCAAATGGAAAAGTTAAACAAAATTATTTACCTTAAAAAAGGTGGCTATGATTGCACAGAAGAAGAAAGTGCATTAATTAAATCTCTTATAAAAGACTTAGTTAAATATTTCCCTATTGAACACAGCGAAGCCATTGAAGAGCTTGAAAAGGAGGCGCAATCATGAAAAATAATTTCAAACCTAAAAGCAAAAGCGCAGCAAGTGCCAACCCTTTCGACGTTTACCAGATGGTAACGGATAAGATTTTAAAGCAGATTGAGGAGACCGGGCGCCTGCCTTGGACAAAACCGTGGAAAAGTGCAGGACTATCCGGCAACGGTGTATTTCCAATGAACGGCAAAACTAAAAGACGTTACGAAGGCGTTAACTTCTTTTTGCTACAGTTTTCCGGTTTTACCTCTCCTTACTGGCTATCATTCAAACAGGTTGAAGAGCTAAAAGGCACAATACGCAAAGGCGAAAAGGCCACGCAAATCGTATTTTGGAAGATCAATAAATACGATGAAAAAGACGAGACCACCGGAGAAATTAAGCAAAAACAAGTCCCTTTACTACGTTATTACAACGTGTTTAATGTGGAACAGTGCGAAGGCTTAAATTTGCCAGTTGAAGCAATTGCAGAGCCTACAGAGCCACAAAATGATAATACGCCTATTGAGCTAAGCGAATCAGTGATAGACCAATACGGACGCTTACAACCAGCCTTAACTATTCAGGTTAGCGAGAGTAACGAAGCCTACTACCAGCCGGGACGCGATTTAGTTAATATGCCAGTTATTAACCAGTTTGAAAGCAGCGAAGCGTTTTATTCTGTCTTCTTTCACGAACTTGCACATAGCACAGGCCACAAGGACAGGCTAAACCGCAAAGAGGTTGTTGAAGGTAGTGTATTTGGTTCAGGCGGTTACGGTCAAGAGGAACTTTGCGCAGAGTTAACAGCCGCTTTTATTTGTGCCGAAGTCGGTATTAATAATGAGACCACAGAGACCCGCAGCGCATCGTATATTAAAAATTGGATGCAGACTATTAAAGCAGATAAGAAACTGTTTATTATGGCAGCAGGACGCGCCAGCAAGGCCGCTAATTACATATTAAATAAGGATGCAGCCATAGAGGAGGAAGTAAACTAAATGCCGTCTAAGCGGCTTAAAATAGTTCTGTCAAGCTTAGAGCGTTCAACCCGTGTTTGTATACGGGTTGAGGTCAGTAAAATTAAATCATTATGTCAACTTACTATTATCTTAGAGAATCCGCTAACGGTAAGAAAAAGCGGTTTTTAAACAATTGGGATATTATAAAATATCTCGAAGAAAAGCACAATCTTAAAATTGAATGCGCAGTAGTTGCAGCTTGGAATATTCAAAAAGTATTCTACGTTGCAGCAGGGGAACCCGAAGCAGGAAAGTATATAGCCGAAACTGTATATCTTAATGAAAAGGATGAATTGAGTTATTTACGCACAAACATGTTAATTAGCTAAGTCATTATGGAAACATTAACATTAACCCAGCGGGATATGAAACCGCTTTTAATTGAGACAGAAGGCAACGAAGTTTTTAACGAAAAACACATGTTAGCCGAAATATTCAATTGTGTGAAATTCTGGAACCGGGAGGGCCTACACTGTCATATTAATAACAATGAGCACTACAAAACCGGAGGCAGCTACGAGGATTTTATTTTACGCTGTATCGCAGCAGATTGCCGGGCCTTCGTTAACGCTAAAAAATCAGTGTGGAATCCTAATGTAATTGAAGGAGCTTATATAACTGGTAAAGGAGGCAACCACGTTTGGGTTGCCCGTGCCAGTGACAACGAACGTATTTTATTTATTCACTTTTAAAATCACAACCATTATGGAATTTTTAAAACTTATTGGCGGCTTTGTGGGAACTGGTGTTCCTGCTTTGCTTATTGTGGGTACACTCGTTTTTTCTGCTAAACAGGTACGTAAAGAGCTTGGAGTATAGTCCAGGCTCTTGATCATTACCCGGTAGATAGTTTGGAGATCACGTTTGATACCACTTATCTATATATACATAAAGTTTGAGTTAACATTATTTCAGTCGGTGCAACGACTTTAAATATCTGTTAGGTTGCACGCGTGCGTACCTGTAGCTTATATTGGTACGCGGTCAGTAAATTTAAAACATCATGAAAACTAACTTGCCATCTGAAATTACCTCTATTGAAGAGGCTAAAAAATTCCTATCTGAATTACATGCCAATGGGGAATCGTTTCACCCAGAGGATAACGCGCACGATATAGATTGGGATTTACCTGACGAGCAAAAGCCTGATTATATGCAGTCACGTCAACTTAATAAACTAATGTTTGACATTTATAACCTGCCGGGTAATGATAGGAGTCATGTTAATTTAGCTTTTGATCCTTGTGATTATCTGCTTTGGTTGGATGTTAATTTTAATGACAGCAGACTAAAGGAAGCTATTGAAAACGGCACTCTTGAAAAGTTTACTACCGAATACGAGTACGTCATCGAAAAAGGCCCAGACCCATATAATCCCTGCTATGAGTTAACACTTATTAGCGGAGATAATATAATTATGGTGCTGGAATATAACACCCGCCAAGACGCCGAGTATGATGTAGAAATATTGGAACATTGGCTAAATATTACCGAAGCATAAATAATATGAGAACGACAATTACCCGAATTCTGGATATTCCTAAGATGGATTTACCAGATACATTTGTTAGTTCATTGCACGCGTGCTCATGCTATGAGGATAACGTAGAGCAGCAGCACATCTACAATTCATTTGACCTCTTAAATAATGGCCTTTTTGCTGGCGTTTTCAATAAAGCAAATAAAACTATCCTTCAAGAAATTGAGGCTTTATGCCTTCAAAACGAGTGTACCTATTTCAGGTTAACTTACTAAAAACATACGTTTCATATCGCTGTAGCCAGCTTCAAGCTGGTAGAACAGATACAAAACATAACTTTATGACGTCTTTAATAAAAAGCAAAGAAAATTTTGATAGGCTTGGACAAGTCGGCAAAATAAACTATATGAAGAAATTAGGCTTTGCCTGGAATGCACTGGACTCTTACGATTTTTATGGCAGTGAGCGCAGGTTTTTTAGATGGCTGCATAGGAATAATCTTATAGAGCAATTTATAAACGATTTTTCTCATGAGTCGGCCTCTTAGCGTATTAATCGATTGTGAGCGTTCAGGGATAGTCCGTGAAGCTTTTGCAAAACGCGGTTGGGATGCTTGGAGCTGCGATCTGGAAGATACCGAAATTCCAGGCAACCACATCAAAGGAGACGCAATAGCGGCCCTGCATTCACGCGTTTGGGATTTAGTTATAGCTCATCCGCCTTGCACCCGTTTGGCTAATAGCGGAGTCCTACGGCTTTATATCGATGGCAAAAAGGTAAATGGCATCGACATTGGTAAATGGCATCGACATTGGTAAATGGCGTGAAATGGAAGACGGGGCGCACTTCTTTAAAAAGTTTATTGGTAGTTGTGGATATCTGGCTATTGAAAATCCTATACCTCATAAATATGCTTTGAAGATCATAGGTGATAAATATACCCAGATCATACAACCGCACCAATTTGGGGAAGATGCAAGTAAAGCAACCTGTTTGTGGCTCTATGGCCTCCCCAAACTTAAACCTACCCTGCACTATCCCCCGCGTTATGTAGATGGGAAAGCTCTTTGGGGAAATCAAACCGATAGCGGACAAAATAAATTACCGCCAGACAGCAAGAAAAATAAAGGACTACGGGCTAAAATGCGCTCACAAACGTATCACGGAATAGCTGATGCTATGAGTGCCCAGTGGGGATCATTCATTGAACAAAAGTTTCATACTACCTTGTTTCACTCGTCGGAGCGAGTATAAATAGTGCTGCTTAAGCTTCGAGCGTTCCAACCTCTTTAGGTTGGAGATCAGTAAATCATATAATCATGAAAAAAGTATCATTATCATTAACTCAGGTTAATTACCTGATTGAAGAAAGTTTTAACAGTGGGTACAGGTCTGGTCAGAGCGCCCAACGTTACTTAAGGTCAGAATGTATCCATCAAGATCAACTTGACAGGCTTAAGGAAGTTAAAGACGGATTATATTCAGAATTTAAGTTTGATAACGCTCACGACCAGAACGGCTACTTTAATGCCTTCTCTCACTGTATCTGTATTCTTGCAGATTGGAGAGCTAATAAAGTAACCTTGCAGCCAGATGAAGACAAGCGCATAGGTGAGCTTATTGGAGCATTCGAGAATATACACAATAAGTATGAAAATGAAGCCCTCCAAGAATCAAAGCAAACCTTTTCTGATCGTTTAATGGAAACTTACCATTCGGCTAAGGCTACCATTGACGAACTTGTTAAACTTCATAACGGTAGCTTTGTGGTTTATGAGTCCTCAGCCGCCTATGACGAGGATGAAGAATGCCTGACCGACGATTTCCTGGAAACCTCTACTTCTATTATCGTCAATACTACCTTTAACGATAATGAAACCGTTTATCTGTTAAAGCTGGAAGGCAGTGAGATATATTATATCACTGAACACGGCACTATAGATAGTGTGGATATCCAATTTGTGGATGACCACACGGTTTGCGATATCGCCGATTGGATAGTTGCCTGTAACCTGATTGAAAAAGCACAATCATGAACCGGGTACTATTCCTCACCTTCTGGATTGCCAAGCAAATCGGAGATGAACAACGAATGACTAACCTACAACAAATTATTGTTGTAGGTGTACTGGTAGGTATGTTAGTTAATATGGTTTTAAATAGGTAAATCATGGCTGAAAAAGTATTTTACACGTTGATTATCTTGGCTCTTATTACAGTGTTAATAAGAATAATTTTATTGGCGTTCCTATTTTAGATCCGGCTATCGCCCTGCAAATCCCGGAGACCATCTCCGGGATAAAAAACAACTTAACTTATATAATTATGAAATCCTTTCTTATAACAGCTTCTAAATACATTTTCTTACTAATGGTTTGGAGTGGAATAATGGTAGTAGCATGCAGCATCGGACACCTGTTCGTGCTTGTGTGGGAAACCACGAGCGACAAAGGTTTTTTATGGCTCGGGGCTGGCTCTTTGGCATTTATATTATTAATATGCCTATTATTTACAAAGGTGTTCGATGATGAATAACTCCGTGCATGGAGTATAAAAATTGATTAGGGTGCACGCGTCCGGCTATATGCCGGGGTTCAGTAAAATCAAAAAAAAATGGAAACCAAAAATCAAAAATCTCCGGCTATTCAGATTTTAGAAGCAATTTGGATAGCAACCCCTTATCCATCTCACCAACACGTTAACAGAACCATGCAGTCCGCTCTCTCGCTGGTTATTTCGTCAGGAATTAATTTTCATATTGATGACTTTGAATATATTCATAAGACTTTTCGCCCTGGCTATTGGATGGGCAGATCAAGCAACGGCCATCATTTAGGAGAGCATTATTACGCGGAGGCATGCAATAGTAATCCGTCATGCGTAGCAGCTTGGGAGCATTATTACAAACGTCAGGGTTTTATACTAGACGGCAAGAGAATGTACTGCAACAGTAGGTTTTTATATGACGGCCTTGGCTGCACCATAACAGGCTGGAGTGAAGATAATCAGCGTTTGACCGCTGTAGGTTACTCAGGTAGTTTTGACAAGGGCAAACGAACGCTTTTAAGCTTTGATAAAAACACCTGGTTGGCCGAACGTAAAACTATTAAACTCGTATAACAATGGCAGACTTTTATTTACTATCTCAAACAGCAACCGGCCACAAAAAGATAAGCTTGGTTAAATTTATTCGGGCAGCTTGTGGCAAGATCAAAGTTAAACACACGCACCAATTGCATGAGTATTGCGCCTGTTGTGATGCTATTACTCCTACTTATAGACAAGAATGTTGTGTATGTGGAACGTATAAAGATTAGTTCTGTAGCTTGGAGATCAATATCATCTATATATACATAACCTTTCACGAAAATGAAATTACACTTTAAAGTAACATTCAGGCAAATATATTGGTTTGCGGCATTCCTCTTTAGCACCATCCTTATTGGTGCCCAGGACTGCATATCTTACCTTACTACCGGAGCACTGGTTTTCTGTATTGCGAAAACCTACTGCTTTATGTTCCTGTCTTCTTATGTGCTTTGGAAAGCGTATAAGATATTTCAAAAAGATTGATGCAGCGAATTGACTGTTTCGCTCATCATGGTTTGATTACTGAGGGCGTCGGGTTGTGATTTTCCCGGCGCTTTTTTGTTTTCTTAAGTACATATACATAACTTTAAAAATATGCAGCTATCAACAGCCTTAATAGAACATGACGTTAAAATCTGCATTAACCCAGATTGTGGGCTTGTGGTTCTTAATCGCAATTGACATGAAACACATTGCCTAACATGCGATAGCGGTTTGGTAAAAATTAACCCCAAGCAATTCAGAAAGAAATTTTTAAACAATAAACAAATCATATACTTACAATTATGAAAACTCTAAATCGCTTTTTACTACTCGTTGCAGTAGTATTCCTTTTTGTAGCAGCGTACTATGCGCCAGCTCTTAAACCATTACCTGAATATAAGCTCACAGTTATTAAAACTACGGTTGCTGAAAATGGGCTTATTTCGGTTCAATTTACAGACGGCGTGGATACCGCAGCGTATGACTATCTTACTCAACATGAGTATGATCAGTTCCTTAAACATAACAATCCTTACTACGACAAAGAACCGCACCTGCCAGGCTTTTAACTTAATTTCTTAATTTACAAATAACCCTCACCATGAAAAGATTACTTTTAATCTCAGCCCTGTTAACCATTTTTACCTCCTGCCACAAAGAGCATAACGAGGAAATTCCAATCATTCCCGGCCAGTCCTACAACATTAAGGCTGACCACTACATTTTTAATAAGGGTGCATTCCAGCCTCTTTCACCTGCTTTAGTCACCGACCTGTTTATAAGTCCTTCCGGCACGCCATACGCTCATATTATGGCTGCAGTTAACTGGAATGATTTTGCGCTAAAATCGGGTAATGGAGTAGCTGAACAAACCGTCCAGGGAAATAAACTTACTATGGCCAGTTTTCCAGCACAAGGTCTTGAGATTGGAGATCACAAAATTATTGAATGGAGCATCCCGCAGTGGGATCTGACAGACCGGTAATGAAAACCATTTACTGCATCCTTCTTATTGCAGCTCTTATCATAGTGATATGGACTGCTAACTTCTTTATAGATTTATGTTTAACCTCATTTAAATAGCCCGCTCATGATAAAATATGAAGAGTTGAAGCTTAATAATTCGGTGATATCCAAAAAACACAAAGGGCTTATTACGGAGATACGTGACTTACACCCAGACTCATTGGGGCTTTGGGCTAATCCTTTGGCAATTTATAAATACAAGGACATTGACCCGATCCCCTTAACTGACGATTGGCTGTTGAGATTTGGCTTTGTTCAAAATCCAGACTGGACTATACGCTGGGGCGATCATAGTCGGTTCACATTAGATGATGAGTTTCGCTTCCATGTTGATAGAGGAGCTGGTGCAGTCAGGATTGCCTGGAATGTAGAACATGTCCACACCTTGCAAAACTTATTTTATTCATTAACAGGAATTTTCCTAGAACGCAATTAAAACCAAAACATCATGTACAACCAGATCAACGTAGACCGTTCAGTATTCAGAAAAGATAAGCTGGACCAAAACAAGCTTAAAGTAGCAAAGCGCCGCTTTAACCAATCCCCTGAAGCAAAAGAAAAAATTGTCACACTTTTTAAATTTCAGAAACGATATGGATCGTAACCAGGTTCTCCAAACCGACACGGAGTTTAATACTTCGCCAGATGCAGGACACCCGGATTGCATCTGCAGTCGCTGCGGCCTTAAAATAGGGCACCGGGAACTACCTCTCAGGATATTTACCGGAAAGAAACGCAACACAGAATTTCGCTATTGCCGGGAATGCGCCAGTAAAGATTTTAAAATTGATACTGGCCTCAGCGAAGATAGCTTCCCAGACGACGATGACGACGATTTTTTTGATGATTATTAACCATGAACCGTCACTTCCGAATTCCCCCAGAGCACCAGGTGTTTTGGGAAGAGATCAAGAAAGCCGCTAAGATTTATTTCGTAGCCTTATTACTTGGTTTAACCGCTCTCAGTATCATAATTTACTTTATTGATAAATACTAATGGAAAAGCAAATTGAATTGAAGTTTCTGTATGTTAAAGCTTCCGTAAGAGTTTGGGGAAAACCCTGGAACTATAGTGCCCAGATACGTTTCCCATACGCTTATATGGAGCCGGTATTTAATAATTACAGATTAGACGATGTATTTACCCCAACAATTGAAAAAGCTCTTGAAACGGCTGTATCAGTGTTTAAAGGCAAATACCGTTTCCTGGACAAAGTACCACGTCAGATCCATCAATTCAATTTCTTTGTTCATAAAGCCAAATTCCAGAAGCTTACTCACCGGGTTATTAATGGCCAACGATTTACCTTCTTGAATAGTGACTACGTATATGCCATCTCAGAAAATGTAGATGGTAAGAAATATCCTAAATCTCAGTTTGCCAGATATAACGAACTGGATATCATAAGAGCACTCATGCTCATCAACTATAAAGACATCTTTCAACCTATGCATGATGCAGGATTTACCTTTAAACTAATATCACGCGTCATTGCAAAGAATAACATTACCCCTGTTAAAAAATTAAGATTGTTTGTTGATCACACTAACTATATTATTAATCCTGATCAGCTGCTCTATAACTATATCCGTTTACCTGGACAAGAAGAGCTCTTACAACAACTTGTCTACCGGCATAAGATCATTACTGATTTGAAAAAGCCTAACATTCCGTAAAATATTTTACACTTTTGGGCGGCACTCATCTACATATACATAATATTTTATAAAATAATTTTAATTTCTTACAATAAACTTTAACTTTGATTTCTCATGGAAGATAATAAACCACTAACCGTAACTGAATTCGCTTGTATAAAAAACGTGCCTGAAGAAGCCATACTTGATGCTATAAGAGATGGGCGTATCATTCCTATGGAATTGAACAACTCTGATATCTCGCTGGCAACAATACATCCAGCCTACATTGATAGCTTTAAGATCGAGTTAATTGGGGTTTATGAATACAGAACCCGGAAGGATGTAACCTATAAATCCGTCTACAATAAGATTGATAACGGGCAGATAAAATACTACCTGGATCCAACTACTAACTCCATGAAGATCGACTGGGTGCAATATGCCGATGTGCAATTCCGCAAGTTTGCAATGAAGCATCGTGGTAAAAACAAAACTATTGTCAATTAACTAAATCCAGGTAGTAAACCCATAAAATAGATAAAAGACAAAAACATTATGAAAACTACAATCAGTATCCTATTAAAACAAGCGCCTCAAATGAAGAAAGCGATTTATAATTGTGGTTATACGGTTGATTATACTACTAAAACAGTTGGTAGTTTGGTGTATTTTGAATTCGAATATTTGGAATCACACATAGCTTTTGAGATAGGAAAAGAACTCGGATTGTTGTTGTAAAAGACAATGAGCATGGTGGCGGAAACGCCAATCCTTACAGAATCGGAGACTTCCCGATATAGTACGTGATAATCTAATGGCAACACAATTACCATGCTCTAACTTAAAACTCAGAGTGCCCTCAAGAGTATAACAAAAGGTGATTGCATCGAATAGATGCATTATGATAGGTTACAATAGTGATTAAATCGGAGAGAGCCTATCGCAGTTTTACGGTGTTCTGAAATAACCGTGTTTTCCACCCCATCATACGCGGTAGATGGGCTTTTGTAGGTGAAAAAAAGATTGAATTATGAACAGAGAAATAAAGTTTCGAGGATTAGACCAAAAAGGCAAATGGCATTTCGGAGATTGGGTATGTGACCCAAATGGATGTAAAATATATTATACAATCGATATCCCGCCTTGTATGTCTGATCCCGGAGGTGATACAAGATTTGAACGTATAGAGGTCGATTTTAAATCAGTTGGGCAATACACTAGCCTAAAGGACAGTAAAGGGGTTGAAATTTATGAAGGGGATATTATAAGATTCAGGGAACCATACCGATCACATCAAACCCACGTTGGCAATAATATTCCTAATGGAGCTTATACTGAGCCCATGGAAGCTTTGATAAGGACTATTGAAACAGAGGTATTTTTTAAAGACGGCTGCTTCACTATCGAATTTGAAAGAAATGATGACGATGGGTATCCAAATCATGAGATAACATGGCCAATTACTTGGTCTATACCTCAATATGATGAAGACGCCATAAAGTCGCTGATTGCTATAAATAAACCGGGATATGATATATGGGATGATCCGGAAGAAGGGGATTTGCAATGGCTTTTAGAGAACTACAATCTTAAAGACCTAAAAGAATTGATTGAATATTGCAATTGTTTTGAAGTTATTGGCAACGTGCACCAAAACCCTGAATTAATCTAACTCCCCTTTTATCAGGTAGGGGTAGAAAGGGAAGAAGAAAAATAAAAAAGATTATGAAATGCACAATTATCACAAGACGTCGAGGAATAAAGCTAACAATGGCTGAAATATGCGTTAGGTATGTCGAGAGTGAGGAATATGCATTAAGGGCTTACCCGCAAATAAGAGGATATGAACGGTGGGAATTTAAAGACAAACTGGAGGTTAGATATTATTCTCCTGCTGCTGTAAAATGGTATAATCAACGTAAAGCGATGGATTCATTTAAAACAATTTATTTAACCGATTAACCCCCTGTCTTGGGATAGAAGAAAAAAGATTATGAAAGTACATGAATTAAAAACAGTTCAGCCATTTTTTAATCAGGTAAAGAACGGGACTAAGCGGTTTGAATTGCGCAAGAATGACCGGGACTTTATGGTTAATGATATATTGGTATTAAAAGAGTATAATTCGCTCACTAAGGTATTCGTTGGCGATCATGTCGCTGTCAGGGTCATAGGCATTCTCGATCAATTCGTCGGTCTTAAAGACGGCTATTGCATTTTATCAATCAGTGACCCTATTTAAATAACTATCAACGGATGTACACTTTATTAAACAGGAAGGAAGATGATAAACAAAAATGAATTGCGCTACGGCAATTGGGTTACTTGCTACGGCAACACGTTTCAGGTAGGCGTTATTGATGAAACATATATCGAATGGTTAGGAAAAGATGAAGGCGGATTTGCGTATAAAGATTTACAGCCCATCCCATTGGCACCCGAAATATTGGAGAAATCGGGATTTAAATTTGGAGTCAATGAAAACGGGACTTATTATGTAGACCTTAATGGAATAGATCAGCAACTTGAAATAGTATTGTCAGGAGATGGGTTCTACCCTCAATTAGTACAGGCACCGGAATTAAGTTGCGAGGACTGCCAAGTTATTCCATTAAACAAAATAGATGCCGTTCACCAGCTCCAAAACCTCTACTACGCGCTTTGTGGTAGCGAACTAACAATAAATATTTGAAAAGATGGAAAAATTTAAACTACCAAAAAGTTTTGCCGAAAAATTTGTCATTGCCTTAAGAGATAAATCTAATAAAGATTTCACACCTAAGGTGGTCGCAAATAAGATCGATAAAAAAATTTCGTCTGAATTTTTACATGGGCATAATGGTATGTACCCTCCGATGCTACATAAATTTTTAGAGAATGGCAATTATGGCGTTGCGAATTGGATTGAGCAATACATTGATTTTATTTAACCCTCTAATTACTATAAGATAATGAAAACAAAATTTACACCGGGACCGTGGGAATTTAAAAAAGGCACATCAGAAAAATTCAGCAAAGTTATAATTGGCGGAAAAGAGATTTGTTTTGATATGTTTTCTAAATACTCTCAAGAAAAATCCAACGCCAAACTAATAGCCGCGAGTCCGACAATGTTTGCAGAATTAGAAAGGCTGTATGAAAAATACGGTGAACAGAAAACTTTGGACATTTTAAAATCGGCACTATGAAAGAGCAGAAAAGATGAAAACAGAAGTTAACGGACTGGAAATTAAAATTACTGCTGATAATAAAACAGAAGTATATGATATTCTAAAAGCTCTATGTCAAGTTGAGTCAGCTGAATTACATGATCTGTTTAAAGTTGCCGTTCAAACAGCCATAACCCCCACACATTCATACATTAAAGTAATAGATAAAGATTATGAAAAATAGAATACTTACAAACCGAGAAATTATGAGAATGCCAGAAGGCACTAAAATCCGGGTTAAATCTGATGTTGACTGCCATCCAAAATATAAAGAAGGTGGCATACTCTCATTTGACGACGATTTTGAAAGCGGAGAAAAGCCATTTGGTATAAGTATACAGGGTTTCGGTTATTGCAATTCATTTAAAGCCGCAGATTATGAACTTATTTAACAACATACACAAAATGATTTACCAAATTTACCCGAATCATGAAACCAACCCCAATATACCAAGACCATACAGCCCGAAAACAGAAACCATTTCAAAGAGTATCTAAGTATGACGCGGAAATTATTCTTGAGAAGCTAATCAACAGCTATAAAGACCCTTGTCAAAATGCATTGGCTTATGTTGAGGATTACGCAGGTGGTTCTCAGGAATTTATAAACAGAAGTGTTGTTGAGCAATTAATCGAAAAGTTATGCAGATAGTTCCCATTTTTAAAGACCATACAGGCGGGTGGAGACCCGAAAACCCTATTAATTTAATCAGTGGTATTCCTATTTGTATTGCTCCAGATGATGAACGTATCGCTTTGGCTAAGCAACAGCGAAAATACGACGAGTTCGAGCAATCCATAACCTACCACGACTTTCCAAACGAGCCAATCACCAAACCCGGTGAAGTAGTTATGGCTTATTTGCAGTGGCAGTATAAAGCGTCTTTTGAAACTGAGTGGCGCAATTTAGAAGGAGAGCTATTTAGTGAAGCCATCAAAAAAGATAATTATCCAACCCGCCAAATCTGGATATTATCCCCCTCACCAGAAGCAAGCCGGGGTAATGATGTTAGGGGGAAGGAAAACCCCGAAAAAACTAAATATTCCATGAATGATCTTGATATTATTCACCACCATAGAAAAAATTTGGTTTTTATAAATCAAGATTCAGATCATATTTTAATGAATATTAGAGAATGGAATAAGATGATAGAATTACCTATTGGTAAAAAACAACAGCCCCAGTCAGACCACATTACCGATACTGGGGTGAGTGCTGAGCAAGTGTTAAGGCTATATCCAACTCATTCAAGCGAATACGGAAAGCATTATGAAAAGGATGAAGTTCTTGAAGCTATGGAACAATACGCCACCCTAAAAGCCCAATCAGTCCTACAGGACAAGGAACAACAAATAAACGATTTGATAAGTCTCAACGATCAGATGACAGAAACATATAGTAATCAATTAGCTGACAAGGATAAGGAGATAGCGGAGTTGAAAAGTGGATTAGCTAAAGCATTGGGATTATTGTGGAATATTCGTCACGAAACTGATTATATGCCTGATATGTATTATGAATGGATTGATAAAATAATTCATGAGACCGATGAACTAAACGCTTTTCCAGGCGATTCAGACAATCAATTTACACCTAAAAACAATATATCATGAAAATAGCAAATTTTAAAGAACTGAAAGATTATCTGAACACTCGTTCAGATGAAGAACTTGTAAACAATCCGTTAGGAGTACAAAGATGTGATGAATTTTATTATGATATTCCCGCTATTTGGGTTTTAGAAGAAGATTATTATCAAAGCGAAGAAGGTATAGAGCCGGTATCTGTTTTCGAGGGCGACCCAAATGACCCTGAAGATACGATAGATCAATTCGCAATCTATCCTAAAGGGTACATATTTTTTGACGCTGATGATTTAACCACCCCTTAAACCATTAATGATATGAGCGAGAAAATAGAACCATGTGATTGCGAAATTTGTAAAATGTCTGTAGCGGAAGCAATGCATTTATCGCTTTTAAACTTATTGTTTGACGAAATTACAGCAGAAGAATATGATAATATCACCACTTATTTTAAAAATTATGGAAGAAAACATTCAGATCAAAGCTACCAGCGGAGAACTAATCGATGCTCTGAAATCAGGTAAAGTGCTTCGCCGTGACCCTTATCAAAAATTTGAAGGTCAATGGGAGTATACGCATTGCGAAAATGGCGACTATTACTATATTAATGGATGGGGAAGCGCAATTGGTAATTACAAAGATCGTTTGCTACTCGTCATAACCAACCCTGAATTATTTGAAATCGTTGACAGTGAAGATTTAACCCCCTCTACTAATGAGTAACATAACCCTAACCAAAAAACAAAAATTCGTTCTGCAAGCCTTAAGGGATGGTGGAATGCTAATTTTAGAAGATATAACTAACGAATTGCATTTTGATGATGTTGATGGTAATTGTTATTTAATCCATCATCGTACAGTTGATAAGCTTCTAAATGCCGGACTGATCAGAATAGGGCATAGACCAGCACTTGATATTACAAGATTTATTGCAGTTTGAGTAACATAACACCGAATTTGAAACCAATAATCAAAAACATATGAAAAGAACATTTACCCATCAACCAGTAGTCCCTCCAGGATGGACAGGCGACAAAAATCAGTTTAATAACTGGCAGAAGGATCTGCAAAAGAAATTAGATAAAATAATGGGCACGAAGATCGCTCATAAATACGCAGTTTAAGTTTATAAAATATTTTACACATGGCACATGATATCACAGCTGACCGCAAACCGTTTGATTTTACTTCTCCTATAGCTCAGCTTCAATTTGGTAAACATAAAGGAGAAGTAATGTGGACTATTGGACTCTCTTCCCTGGAATGGATGGACCGATCCTTAACCTTAACTGATCGGGCCCGGCAAACTATTCACGACGCTAAAGAAATGTTCGTCAGATCAGGAGAGTATGCAGTAATGCGTAATATTAAAGGAGATAAATGGGAATGTAAACTACAAGGTATTTACTCCTCTAAATCTATAGCAGATGCTCATACTAATATTGGAGAAGGATACGAAGACTTTGTGTATCATATCAAAGAATAGTATCTATATATACATAAAGAACTGATTAAATAAATTACTTTAAAATAAATCACATGGAAGTTGAAGGTAAAGTTAGTCTCTCCATTAAAGAACTGGATGGCCTGCGCGAGACTATTAAAGAATTACAGGCTGCAAATCAGGAATTGGCATCTCATGAAAAAGAGGTTAAAATCGAATTAACCATTGAAGATCATAGCTATGCAGTTGCACAATTCCGCGATAACACCGATCGTTACGGACGAATTATTTCCAGAGAGGCTATCGGCTTAAAATACCCCACCGTTAAAAGGATTGATTATCGCAATTTGGATGATGTAAAGGCTGTATTAGTTGAAGAAGTCCGCGAACAAGTAAGGGATGAGATGAGCAGCAAAAGTTTGCTGAAAAAGAAAAGGCCCTACTTGATCAGATAAAAGAGCTCAAAGGGCAAGCAGTTGAAAAAACGAAAGATAAACAGCTGGCGCAAGCTACCGAGGATCTCGCAGCAATCAAACGAGAAAATGATATACAAAAAGCTACAATCGAAGTTCTGCAAAAATGCTTGGATGAGGAAAAGGCTTTGCCTTGGTATAAAAAATTATTCAAATAATCATGAGAGACGAGCACCAAGTTATATTTAATATCATTGTCGAAGGTAAAACTATCCATAGTGGCAGTAATCCATTTCATCCTTACATACCCCCAAAGGATAGTGTTATCCACTACCATCAAGCGTCCTACAAGGATGAATTTACCAAGGCAACTACATTAAACCTTGACGTCAATGAAATTCATTTCGAGATAAAAGACACCTATAATGGCTTATTTAAAAATCGAGTGATTTCAATTATTTGTTCAAAAAAATTATGGGAATAATTATGAAAAAAATCCTGATACTACACAGAAGTGACCTGTACAATCTCACCTCTGACTTACCAATAGAAAAGCTTTCTGTTGAAGCTTTCCGGATAACTGGCCAAGAGTTTGAAGAGGCCGAGTTTATAGCATTTGAAGAAGGTGGCTTGCTGAAGATTTTAAAGAACCTGCACGGCGCTTGTGTTACTATGCCATGGACCTCGTTCTTAATGGCTATTGACTTAATTACAAAGCAGGAAGCTGTTAAGGCTAGGTTTGCACCAGATATAGGAGAGCAGTATTTTACGCCGGATTTCCACTTTGCAATACCTCCAAAACCCGAACCAAAGTTTATTATTGGTGATGATCCCGCCAGCAAAGATCAAAGCAAACCTGTCGCCGTATTGTACGATCCGCTTCAACCTGTAAATCCAAAAGCGGCAGTAGCAATATACAGATCCTTAAATCAATCTGGAACCGAATTTCATGAAGAAGCTATGAAAACAGCCAAGTATTACGGTGGAAACATGCTGCCAGACTATGATGACCTGATCAACAGTGCCGTAGCAAGCGCAATCGAAAACAGTGACACGTATAACTTCGCCTTCCCCGAAAATCTTACAGAAGCTATCCTGTACTTCAATGAATATGTACCCGATGTGATTTTTGAAAAGCCGGAGTTCTGGTATGCGCCTGTATTTCCTACAATGCATCCGGATAAATACAAGACAATAGCCAAGGAATGCGGATTCTGGTGCGAAGATACTCCGCTTTATAAAAGCCTGAAGCATAACTTCAAATGCGATCATGAAGCCTGTATGATCAATATTATTATCAAGGCAGTCTACCGGTTCAAAAAGTTTAACTTATCCAAAAACTCATAATCATGCAAACAGAATTAGACATAACGCCAAACACCGTCATCCCCATCATAAGAGATGAGATCGCCAGTCGCGATGAGTACCGTAAAATTACCACCCGCGGGAGAGAAACCTACCAGTTTCCATACGATAATCTGGAGGTCCGTCCCGGCCATAATGCCCGAACAGCTGATAACCCTGGATTCTCAATCGAAAGCCTGCAAGAACTGGCACGGTCCATATTCCACGAAGGACTACAGGAACCTATTACTATCGATGTGATTAAACGCGGCGACAAGCTGATCGGTATTATTACGAAAGGAGAACGCCGCTGGAGATCAATCGGAATTATCCGGGTCTGGATCAAGGATGGCAAACTGTCTGAGCTCTTCTCCGGAGACGCTGAAAAAGCTATTCCTACTTTCGATATGGTGGAGTGCTTTATAAATACCTCTAAGATCACCCAGAAGGACCGGGATATGATGATGCTGCTGGAAAACATGGCCAGGGTTGATCTTACTCCATTAGAACAAGCTGAGGCAGTTGCACGACTAAAAGCTGCCGGTATGAGCCAGGCACAAATAGCTAAGAGCGTACCCGGAATGTCTACCATGATGGTTTCACTTAGGTTGGCTCTCGCCTCGGTATCCGAAGAAGAGAAAGACTTGATCAGAGAAGGTAAAATAAGTGCCACAGCCGCAGTAAAATTGTTGAAGGAAGAAGAAGACCCAACTAAGCGCGTTGAGATGATTAACGAGGCGGCAGAAAGCGAAAGTGGTAAGCTTAAAATCGCTGATATTGTGGATGAAGATACCGGCGAAATATTGACCGAAGAGGAAGCTAACAACTCTTTGCGCGATGGCGATCTGACAGGAGCTTCTACCTCAGAGCCTATCGATCCGAAAGATGACCCAAGCATGAAGGGTTCAAGTCCCAAGGCACCTCCAATTCCGCAGCGGGATCCGGCACAAAAAACAAAAGACGACGGCGAGGATACCGACGAGCGTATCACCTCCGGAAAGTCAACTACCTACGACCTGGTTATGCGTTGTATTGACCTGATGAAGGAGATTGACCTGGAGACCGAAGAAAAACAGAGTCCAAAATTAACCACCCTTATCTATAACATGGATAAGACGCTGGCTGATCTGAGGATTATATTAAAGCGGTAAATTAACTGATCATATATACCGGCGTCCTCCTACTTCTCAATTGGAGAGCGCCATTTTTAAACTAGGCAAATAATGGGTAACGAATTATTAATACCACAAGTTCCGGACGGATATCGGGAATTAGCTTCCGGACTTGTTATTCCAAAGACTGTCCGTAAATATCCTATAGGGTTCGACTTCTTTGCTGGAGCGGGAGGCTTTTCTTTGGGATTCATTCAAGCTGGTTTTGAAATGCTAGGAGCATCTGAATGGTCCACAGATGCAGCGCACACCTATTTGGCCAATCTTGGTGCGCATCCTGTTCAAATGTATTACAGCTCAGATGCTCACAGAGACCGCATGGCTCAATACTTCGATAAGTATTACAAGAACTGGCAGAAAGCAAATAAAGACAATCCCACCGCGACATTTCCAGTTAGCGGCCACGCCTGGCGCCAATCTGAATTGAATGCCGGTAATTATTATCCGGGAGTAAAGAACTTTTTCTTTGGTGATATATGCGAATATGACGGAAAAGAAATGTGCAGGCTTATGGGAATTGAAGTTGGTGAACTTGACGTGGTTATTGGTGGCCCTCCTTGTCAAGGATTCAGCACACTAAACTCCAAAACAAGAGAAAAGAAAGCCACAGATCCCCGCAATAACCTGGTATTCCAGTACGCACGCATGCTAGTAGAAATGTACCCGAAATCGTTTGTTATGGAAAATGTTCCTGAGATACTTGAAATGCGAACTTCTCAAGGCGTTCCTGTTATTGATCAGTTTCTGCGGATTATTGAAGATGGTAATTATATGAGCTATGAAGCTGGCATGAGAGCACTTAATATCCGGGAAAAGGATATCGGTAAAAAGCCAAAATACGTGGTTGTGCCTAAACGCAATGCAACACAAATAAAACAGGAGAACGAGGAAGAGAAAAATCCAGCGCCAAAAACATCGGAAGGAATCATTAAACAAATTGCGCGTGCTACTGGCCTCAAATACGCGGATTATAAAGACTTCCTTGAGCGAACTGTCGCCCGCTACCAGAAGCAAAATAATATTGAAACGCTTACACAGGCTGAGATTAAAAAATTAATCAGAAAAATACAGGAGCCATGAATATAGAATTTGATCTCTCAAAACTCCCTCACCTGGAAAGAGTTGAATTTAACGATGACGTGATCAGCCAATGGGAGCCAGGTGACCGACACCCGCACTCTACTTACGTGTCTACAATTGAATGGGCGACCGAAGTAATACGATATAGAAAGGAAACAATTCAAAAAAATATACCAATAGTCGAAGCCGGTGGCTGGCCCTCCTCATCTCAAGCAAAATACACTATTGAAAGCGCTGAGAAAGACTTATTATACTGGGAACACATAGCGCTCCCCTGTGCCATTGCTTTCGTTGAGAGACTTAAAAACGATCATGAGATCGAGCCACTTTCAGCTGATGAACGCAAACTTCTCAAAGGTCGCGAGTCTGGCATATTGATCAAAGGTCCAAATCTTTCACTGGGAGCGCTTTCTCTAAAACCAGGTGATCGGGTAATCGATAATTATCACGCGATTAAGTACGTATATCAGGAATTTCTCTGGCGGCGCACTCCTTACGGCTTTCCGAAAGATACACACGCCCTTGTACACGAAGGTACCGGCAAGTTAAAGCATATAACCGATCATGAAGCCTTTCAGAAACTCCCTGGCAAAGGAAAGGTAATTCCAACCAAAGAAGTCATTAGTGCCATAGCAGAAGATGCTGGCCTTGACATGTACGAGTATTACGACTACCTGCGTAATACCGTAGATCGCTACATGCGCCGTAATAAAGTCCTTGAAATGACAGAAGAACATATTAATGCAGTTGTTGACCTAATTAAAACAGTATCATGACAATAGAAACAAACCAACGAGGCTTTCAATTTGGTAAATTCATAGACCGAAACGGCGAAGAGTGTTCAATTCAATTATCTTCCTTAGCAACTGAAGAAGCTATCTGGCTGGGAATTGATAAACCAAAATTATGTGTATTTGAAAATGATTCACACGGTAAATACCTGATCACAGAAATGCCTAAAAACTTCGATGTATCTTCAAGGATGCATTTAACCAGAAATGACGTGATTGAACTGGTATCGGTACTAAATAATTTCTTAAAATACGGAACCCTGCAATTGCCATGAACCACGAATACATCCTAACCGAAGATAATCCCATGTTGGGAGTAAAAGGGCTACTTAAAGACTACGACGGATATAAGAATATTGCCTATATGAACCGTTGCCTGTTTCAAAAAATTAGCCCCGATCATGATTTTGTTTTTGAGGCAACCTGGCAGCATGAAGGATTTCCAAAAAGCTACTTTAAGTTTGAATCCGTAAAGGACTTTAACCATTTCCTTCATGCCTGCGCAAGAGACCATGATGCAGAACTGATCTATTTCTCTATTAATGCAGTCAACTCCCCTGCTTATTTTAACTGGGGTAAAGAATACTTCACTTTTACACGTTTACAATAACCTTATGGCAAAATTTATAGTTGATACCGAAAAGGACGGAAGCTACCGGTTTATCATTCGCCGGGACACCAACAAAACAGTTGCAACCTGTGATCAGGAATTTGCTAGCAAAGGAGAATGCTTATCTGCTATTGCACTGTTTAAAGAGTATGCCAAAGATGCTTTTTACTGGACTCATAAACGTAGTCCAGTGGCTAAGTATCACTATTCTGAATGGGAAAAGAACGGCGTTAAAATTACAACCAGGCGCTATCAAAATCCAGGAAGCATGCGAATAGCTCTGGACCTAATCAAAACTGAAGTATCCTACAAAACACCTGTCTTTCACACTACTATTAGAAGATAATACGATGTCAAAGCAAATTAAACCATCGAGAACAAAGACCGATATTACGCTAGAGTTCTATCACAAATCGGCAATTTATAAAAGTCCAATTACGGGCGCACAAGTTGAAATTGAAATAAAAAAGGTCGAAGAATATAAATACAATTCCAGCAGCACTAACGACTTTATTCTAGTAACTACTACACATGGAGTAACTTATAATTTGCAGGATCTAACATTTCATAGGCCATGTTAGAAGAATCAATATTCGATCTGCCAAAAGAACGACTGGAGCTTATTGATCATGATATCTATAAGTGGCAATGCTGTGCAGAAGGCTGTACTAATGGTACTCATGTATGGGATTTTGGAGAACGGCCTATGTATTACTTTCCTCGTAAGGTTAAAGCTAGTAAAAACGAGGGTAGCAACTGGTATCACTGCGACAGGTGGTATTGGACATGCGGAAAACATTTCAAATTGGAAAAACAAGGTATTGAATTCTCCAGAAAAGAATTCGAACTCATGGAGGCTAACCTGGTATTTGTAAAATCTATTACTGTAACTGATATAAAATTTAAGCTATGACAGAACTTGAACAAGCAGCGGCAACCCAAGACAAAATTCGTGAGTTAAATGATCGAATAAAAGCAGCAACTGACATGCGCGACTATGCCATTGCACATAAGGACGAGATTGATAAACAAATCTGGTCCCGCCAAATCAGAGAGCTACGCCAGCAACGCCATGATCTGCACGAAAGCTGCAGGTATGTAAAATTTGAAACTTTTATTCAATGCGCCAAAGCATTTCTTACAAAGGAACAATATGAGGCAATCTGGCGAAAAGTGGATGAAGTAATCGAAAACCCTAAATTAATGCAATCATGAAACGAACTATAAAAATCAGGATCGCTATAATAGCAACTGCTGTAATCTTCTTGGCTATGGGATATATTGTGGAGTTCCACGGCCCCATAAACTGGTGGTGGTTCGTCCCATATGGTATTACCATCGGAGCACTCATTTGTTATATCGGATATCAATTTTGGATGAAGTTAATTGAAAGCTGGCCATGAATTTTGAAATAACGCACATAAACTACGGCGAGAAAAAACCTTACCAGTGTATCAGGGAAGGCAGTGAAGAAGATTGGGGCGCCCGGATAGCAGAATTAGCTCGAAAGGGCGCAAAACTCGGCGATTGCGGCAAGATGTGTACAGATTGCGCATTTAAACATCCGCAAGAGGGCACACAAGATTATTATAATGCTATAGACGGGGCGGTTAAAGTCCTTTTAATGGGCGGTGTATTTAACTGTCATACTGAAGATCACCAAGACGCAGGAAGGCTTTGCGTTGGAATGTTATACGCTAAACAATTTACTGATAAAGAAGATGCCGAAACGTAAATCCCATAAATGGCAAAAGATCACCGGCGCACCAGGTACCTACAAATGCCAGCGCTGCGGTATGATTAAATATCGAACATCTACCGGTAAAAATATCTACTCCCGACAAGACGGCAGGCTGGATACTAGTGATACTAAACTTAATTGCTTTATACTTTCAAAAGAATAAGATGACCAACGACGACAGAAATAATATCCTTATTGATCTCAATCGAACTGGATTTTGGTCGAATGATAGAGGGATCAGAATGTACAGCTATATTGATAAAACGCATCCAGATTACGCAAAAGGGATCAGACGTATGCCAATATCAGTTGATAACCTGAACTACAGCGCCCTGGCAAATTTGATACATGAATGGTTTGATGAATATTTTGAAAGGATTCATATAATGCCACCGGAAGCCGACCCTAGATGCATTCTCTTTACTGGGGTAAAAAAAATAAGAAATACCCCATACGGGTTTTCAGAAAGAATTGAATATGACGAGGCAAATAATATGTTCAAAGACGGAGTCATCGATAATCTCCGGTCATGGCTTCAACGACATTTTGACTATTTGTACAATCACCCCGAACAATCATGAAAGAACATCTCTATAATCCCGGCTCCTTTACAAAGAAGGATTTCCTCGACCTGGTCAAGAAGATGAATAATCAACCGACACAGAAGGAATTCGTTATCTACGGAAGCGCGGAAACTTTTCAGCAGATGGATGAAGCTGTGAAAGAAGCTGTATGGTTTATGAAGAATCCGCGCCTAGGTCCAGAACAAAAATGGCACCATGCACACGGCTTCTATAGAGTTGTGAGTGACTTCGGACCTCTTAAAGCTGGAGATACTATCCTTATGGTATCACATGTGCATTCTAGAGTAGTTAAAATAGCTACAGGAACCACAAAACAAGTCTTCTACAGCTACGAAGAAAACTTTAACGCTAATATGCGATTCACTCCGGCAGAATGGAAAGCTATCCGTCCTCTTGAAAAATGGGGACTGCTTGAAATCTTCCCGCATCTGAGTGAACGGATTAAAGCTCTGTACGGCGAGTATGCACTTAAACAATTTGACAAATGATTAAAGTTTCAACATTGGAAAATCCGGTTAAGGTATACCGATCTTATTGCAAATACTACTGGGAATCAAAAATGATAGTGATCCACACATACGATATCAATGGCGAACAGATATGCGATTTACAGGGACCATACAGCTTGGAGCTTCATAAAAAGGTACTTTCTAATTGTGATGTTTTTTCATTCATGGATGGCTTTCCTGTGATTTCTGAAGATACACCGGAAAGCTTTGTTCCCCATTTCCCATCGACCTATAAAGAATGGGTTGAGGCGTTCGGAGAGATTGAACCGGCTAAGATTAGCTATGCAAAATCAAAGCGCATTAACTTATAAAATATTTTACTCTTTAAACACTTAATAATTATGGCATGTAACTGCATTGAGAAAGTGACCGATAAAATGGCCGATCACTTCCAAAAACAAAACCCGGAATACAACGTATTCGACGCTGAGTTCCAAAAGAAAGGCTTAAGCTTAAAAACTGGCCAGTACGAATCCTATAACGAGATTAAGATCCGTTACAACTTCACCAAAAAGGATGGCAGCATCTCTTCTACCAAAACTGAGATCAGAGATGCTTATGGAGAATATTGTCAATTCTGTGGTAAAAAGCACAAAGAAGAAAGTGAGGTAGCCAATGACTAACGACACCAACAGCTTTGAAGAATGGAAAGCAGAACTTATCCGTATAACAGCCGACGAATTAAAGATCGACCCTGCTGAGGTAAAAATTAATGAAGAAGAAGCCCGGTTCTGGTATAATGATGGATGGCCTGCTTATGCTGTCTTTCGTGAGAATTGGGATTCAGATGGGGATTAATTCATCTATATATACATAAAGTTTGACGAAAATGATATCGCAAGAAGAAATAGAAAAAATAATCGAAGAATATTCCGTTGGAGACAGGCCATACAGCAAAGAGATTGAACTTGTCCTGTTTAATGGGACTGCCACTAATCCGTTGACCATGGAACAAATGCGCCTATTCGCTACCACCATTAAAATGCTTCGGGATAACGGCATCCAAATAAGTATACAACGTTCTTATCAAAGAGGGGAACATTATCAAGATCAAACCATTTATATCAAAAATCAATGAAAATTATATCACTACTACAACCTTGGGCAACACTGTTAGTTCAGGGACATAAGCGGGTCGAGACTCGCAGCTGGAATACAAAGTATCGAGGACCTATTTTTATACACGCATCCGGAACCCTTAATAAGAAAACAGAAGGAATGACTCCTTTCGAACGCGCTTCTTCCAATGATCATTTTATCAGATGCGTTACAAGGCCCTATATGATGGAGTTTGGTAAAATAATCGGTATGGTTAATATTGATGAATGCTTAAAAATTCATAGGACCTATGCACCGCCGCAAGAATATTTAGAAATGCTTACTCCACAAGAACTAGCTTTCGGTAATTATGAAGTTGATAGGTATATGTGGTTCTGCTCCGGCGCAGTTGAATTCAAACGGCCTATGCCTTTTAAAGGAGAAAGAGGAGTAAGAGATTTTAAAGGCGAAACTTTCTGCCATTACTGCGGCTCTGGCAACTTTCCCAATCCCCAAGGAGTCCATTTTATATCAGATACGGAAGAACGTTTTTGTCTTAATTTTTTCACTCCAAAACCATAATATAATGCCAGCAAAAGATTATAAACTTTGTGTTTCCGGATTAATGGGAACGCCATTTATTGCGAAGGTTAGCAAGACAAATAAAAACCTGATGCTTTCGGACCGTCGAGAAATTCCAAAACCAGAAATGTATGTGGCAGTGGAACAATTCTTCAAGGCCGATCTTGAAAAAGACAATAGCATTGTCCAAGTCACAGCAGGAGGAAAACTTATTTACGAAGTTCATTTCCCAGATAAAAAAGCCGATAAACGAAGGGCAGAAATGCATAAAGTGGCCACTACTGTTTTGGAACTGACTAAAGGCTATACTCCAGAACAAAGGGAATTTCTTAACGAAATGCATAACATGCTCAATACAATGGAGGAGTTAGCTGGATATGTACAAGCATTAACATCATGAAAGATTCAACCAAACGCAACCTACTGACTATACCAGCTGTGGTCATAGTGATTGCAGCTGCGTATTATACTACAGAGCTGATCTTAAGCATTGCCAGGTCCTCCGGAACAATTGTTATGTGGAAAGATTATATTACCATCTGCATGCTACCGCTGATCATATACAGTTTTATTATGTTGTTGATCTACGCCAGAATTCTTAATATATTAGGTTGGGATAAAGAGTACCAAAAATTAAAGCCATGACAAAAAGAGAATTAATTAACACACTGGAATCACTTTCTATTGATGATGATGCTCCAGTATTCGTATGGGACGCAGACCGGGATGCTTATACAAGCGACGGAGATAGCCCTTCAGAGTGTATGTATGACTTTGATGTAAGCGTTTTAAACGATTATATGACCGAGGATGAAAAAGAATATCACCGGGAGATAATAGGCACTGAACCTCGTCCTATTATTGTTATTTCCTTTGATAATCCCGATTACGAAGATGCACCAGAAGAAGTTAGTCATGGTTGAGAATATCGAATCCGGCTCATTTGTAGCCCGTAAGAAGCATAGGGATAGTTCCTGGGATTATATCTGCGAATGGTTTTCATACAATAGGCCCTTTGTAAAAGAAGGGCCTACTTTTGCTCAGTATCGAGCTCTCGTTTCTTTAAAACAGAATCGCGGTTTTATATTACCTGGTCAGCGTTACAACTGGCAAAGAAATAAAATGGACGGCAACCTGTTCACCTGGAAATCATTGCCAGAAATTGAGCAAATTTGTAAACAGTTTAATGTATACCCTTATGATGAATGGTAGAAGACCTTTTATTGTAGCCAGTCTAGATGACCATCACGAACGCATGTACAAAGCTTGGCTTGATCAAGACCAAGCTATTTTCATTAAACCACGCTTTTTCCAGTCAGCAATACATAGGCAAGTTGACGTTTTCGGAAATCCTTTAGGCCCTGAACCGGAAACATTGGAAAAACATCTTTATGGAGAATGGTTTGATAGCCTCAAACGTCCGCTAGCGCCTTATGAATATCCTGTGCTTAGTACTGCCATCTGGCCACAGGAAATAACAGAACAAGCATATGACGGCTCCGAGCATTCCTGGCAAGAATTTGACGAGATAGGCTTATGGGAATTACCGTGGAAAAACCTACAACGCGATTTAAGTGCATCTGTTTCGAAATTACTCCACACCGACACTTGGTTCAATGAAGATTTTATAAAGCTACAGGAGTGGCTAAAAACACGCGGAAAGCCTATTTATCTAACCGGCAGTGAATATCATAATCTCACCAATATTTATAAATATCGCCACGGACTTTTAATTAGATCACGGCGCTATGGTGAAACATTTTTTAACGCATCTTTTAAAACCTATTAACATGCATAAAATATCAACTGCCAAAGAAGCTCTTGAACTTTCTATTAAAAATGGCTACGATCTGGAAATGATCCGTCAGCAAATTGAACAGGACAGCTGGAACCAAGTTATGAACCAAGTAGAATCGGCAGCAAAGAAAGGCCAGGTTTGCGTTCACCTAACATTCAGAGACGACCATAAAAATGTATACATGCGGTTGATTGACGCTGGATTTGACCCAACTCAAATGAATTATATACAAGAAGGCGAAATGTACTACAAGGGAGTAATGTATTGGGGGCCTGAAAAATAAAAAAGCCCCGCCAAACCAATAAATGAGGGGCTAACGGCTCTATAGCCATTCCTATGCTTGCGCATTACGTTTTACTTTGACTATGCAGATTCAGCACCGGGAGTTACCTGGTTTGCTGCTGTATAGGGGCCTTGGTACGCGCCAGAAGCATTGTGCTGGTCCTGCGTAGTATAAACTTTCAAATTGACTGTCATAAGCTTAATATTTAATGGTTAATGAATGTGTTGTCCGAGATAAAATCCTCCTGCAGCACCGAGCACAACTAATATATATTTAAGCACCGGCGCTGGTTGCTTTTGCAATACCAACGATTTAAATCCACTTGTATTGGCAAAAGGGTTTTTGCTTAGAGCGAATCCGGTTAGTTCTGATTTTTTAAATAATCCATGACTTACGAATTCGCTCTTTAGTTCTATACTGTCATTAAAAACAGGGGTGATCGCATATTGTTTAGGCCCTACCGTTCCTTTTAAGCTATACCATTTGGTAGCTGTATCAATAGCATATGTCGGATAAGCTTTTATAGTATCTGGCTTCCCGGCTATCGCCCTGGCACGTACCGTGTCGAACCCGGTTATTTTCGTAGAACCCTTGATGGTTGTTCCTATAGTCCTGTCAAGCAATACGAGCGACTGAGTGTTACGATCTATCTTTGACTGTATGTTCGCACCCTGCGCGTTTAATTCGGCAACAGTAGCCTTTAAACTGCTTATATCAGCAAACACAGACGCAGGTACACTAGCAGTCTGTTGCCCCATTTTATTGCGAAGTGTATCAAATTTAGAAGACATCGCCTGCTTAAAGGCGCTAAGATCGTCTTTGTTTTCATCAAGCTTTTTCTTCATAATGAATATTGCGGCCAGTAACAGGACTATTACGACTGCAAATCCAAAAAATATTTTAGTGTTAATTGATATCATGCTACGCCGGGTTTTGGAGCTGGCTGCTGTTTCTGCTGAGCCGCAGCTGCGTCTTTTATATCCTGAGCTTTCTCCTGTATCTGATCAGCTGCTTTTGTAATATTTTGTGTTATTCCACCGCCCCTGATCAATGAAAGCGTATCGTTTACGTTCTGCCAGGTAATAAGCCCCACTAATAAGAAAACGGCTACCCAGCTAATGATCACCAATTCGATCAGCCTATCCATTACCTGAATCAGGCTTGTATTAGTTTCCGGCGCTGGCCGAAATATAACCACAAATGACATTACAATAATAGCCAGGTTGATGAGCACCCCCACCTGCAATATGATCATTGTGATCAACCGTCTGGATGAAATCTCCGAATCAGCGCCTCCTTTTAATGAATTTACAAATACCTGCCAGATTGTAATCATGATATAGGTCTTAAAGTTATAAAATATTTTATTCGTCGTCCAGTATGATCACATCGGTTAGCTCCAGGAAAGACGGATAATAAGCTACTTCTACTTTAGTGCCGTCCTGCATCGGTATTTCCTTTTTTCCGAACTTTTCAGGATCGGTTGGATAATCGGCAATAGATAAAGTATGGAGAGGCACATCGTACTTCTTTACGTTAAATTCCTTGGTTTCAGCAATCAGAGCTTTCATTAACTCCTCAGTCTCTGCTTTCAACTCCGGCGTAGAATTCGGATCATTTAAAAACCCATGCAATTTGCCGCGTCGTTCCTCTATGCGCTGCCCTTCTTCAGCAACTTCCTGCTGTTGAGCGGCCAGAACTTTGGAATTCTTGTGAAGCCTGCGCCCATTGATCAGCGGTGTAAAAACGAAGTCCTTTAAGATGTTGCAGTGATTTTCCATCTGCTGCATTTCCCGGAATGATAGCGGCACAATTTGTGTTCCTTCAAGAGCCGCTAAAGACGCGTCTCCATTTTGTGTATTTCTCCCCATTATATATTAAAAAATGTTTCTACTAAGCTAAAATATTCTTTTCAATTCCAAAAATAATTTTATAACCTATGTAAGCACGATCACCGGCTGTGAAAAATGTATCACCCCGGCTACCGGTATGATTGACAATACTCCTGAATTATAGGTGAAAATATAGTTCTGGGCAACCGCGCCATTGGCAGTAATAGGATATGTCCCCAGAGGCGACGTGTTCGTTGCAGTCGTAGACACAACCGGTACCGAAGTCAATATAGATGATGTATCACCATTCTGGAATCCGGAGTAAGTTACATCAAGCAACGGAATTGGTGCGCCTAATTGAATAGTATGGTTGTTGGGAGTCACTGCAACTACCGCTTGGTTAACAGTCATTGGTTGGGAAGCGGTTGTGCTGCCGTTATTAGCTGTAATATTTGCCGTACCTGCACCGATAATATGGACCAATCCGGCTACAATCGTAGCTACTAATGGATTGTCGCTTGTATAAGTTATCGCCGTTGTGCTGCTTGCGCCTGCTCCAAAATCAGCTGCTCCATAAGTTTTGGTTGGAATAGGGCCGAATATAATGCTATTGGCAGTCACGGTCATTGTTCCTGGTACATAAGCAAAGTTGTAATTTGGTGAAGCTGCTCCGCTAGCCGTAATAGGATAAGTGCCAACTGGTGAGCTTTGGACCGCCGTTGTTGATATCGTTGGCTGGGTCGTTAAATTAGCTGCTGTATCACCGTTAACAAATCCGGAGAAGTTTGCAGTCAGAACAGGATTGATCGTATTGAACTGCCTGGTGACGTTATTTGCGGTGATCACTAAACTTACCTTATTAACTGTCAGAACACCATTGACGTAGTTAATATTATAATTATTAGCTGCAGCCGCGGCAGGCACAATTGAATAAGTACCGGCATTGCTTCCTATGGTTGCCGGGGTTGTAATATTCGGCTGAGCTGTCAATGCTGAGCTGTTATCTCCATTGACAAAACCTGAGAAGCTAGCGCTAAAAACCGGATTGGCAGATCCATAATTACGTGATGCATTATTGGCAGTTATTGTGAGATTTGCCTTATTAATCGTTAACGTACCAGCAACGTAAGAAAAACTATAGTTTGCAGCGGTAGCACCACTGGCTGTAATAGGATATGAACCCACTCCGCTGCCTATTGTCGCTGAAGTTGAAACCGTTGGCTGAGTCGTTAAAACAGCTGACGTCTGGCCTAATACAAACCCAGTAATGGTAGCTGATAAAACTGGATTAGCTGCTCCATATGTTTTACTGGCATTTCCAGTGCTTACGGTTAAAGGTGCTTTGTTAACGGTTAATAATTGCTGAATAGATGTCACTCCATCGTTAGCAGTTATCGTAGAAGTCCCGGCACCAACTATATGAATATTCCCGCCTACTATTGTTGCTACTGCTGTGTTGCTGCTGGTATACGTAATTGCGTTAGGGCTAGTGGCTCCAGGCGCAAAATCGGCATTACCGTATGTTTTAGCCTGTATAGGATTGAAAATCAAACCGGTTGAGGCCAAGTCCCAGTCAAACTCGTTGAAAAGAGGATTAGGGAGCATTATTTCCGTAGCCAACGGGTCTACAGCGGTATCAGCGGTATTTGTATTCCATCCTGCCGGTGGCCCCTGAAACGCAAACTTATTGTAGGGATTAGGCGCATGTGCTGTGGCGTAATAGGTGATGTGATTATTTTGAAGAATACAGTTAGCAACCCCAGGAACGCTGTTATAAGTTAGGCCAACATAATTGAATGCGTTGCCGGTATTCTTACTATACATCCTATTGTTCTGAATGGTGATAAAGGTTGCGCCAGATGGCATTACACCTATACCGCCCTGCCCAGGATTTACCAGAATGTTATTTTCTACTAGCTGATATGAGCCGCCAACATCCCCCGTAGTAATGCCAATATAACCCGTTACTTGGTTATTGCTGCCGCCCCTGATCTGGTTATCGTGTATCCAAATGCGGCTGGCAGCAGTTCCGTTACATTGAAAAGTGCTGATTATATCACCCACCCCGTAGTTATTGTTATTGGCCCCGCTTGGATCCTTGGTATAAAATTTTGAATTGGCTATTTCAATACCAGAACCATTACAGTTATTCATCTGGATATGCGAACCACCTCCATGAGCCGTATCACCAGCGCCTCCCGCTCCGGCATTTCCTCCTGTTTTAAGCGTATCAAAAATATCAAAGAACCAACAATGCGAAACGACAAGGTTTACTACGCCGCCGGTTCCCATCTTAACAGCATTTATACCTCTTATGCCTGCACCAAAAGCCACATTATTTAGTGTGATATCATGATGACCTGTAGTAATATATAATATACCGTTAGGCGACTGAGAGTTTTTTAAGTAAAAGTTGCTGATCTGAATGTAGTCTGCATTCAATGTAATTACCGGAGTATTGCCCGCGCCTCCATCAAACCGTGGATTATGGCCGGTACCATACATATCAAACTTGATCGGGTTCCCCGCCGTTCCTGATCTCGCATACGTGAACGTACCGAAAATATCATTGCGATTGAAGAAGAGCGTGTCACCGCCGACTCCTACGGATGAAGCTTTAGAAAGTGGCCAAGGAGATGCTGCTGAAAGTCCAGTGTTACCGGTAAGTCCGGAGGCCGCGAAGTAATACGATGTTGGCATAGTTAAATCTAATTAGTGGTATAATTAATTAAGGTCTAAGCTATGTTTTATTATTTAATTATACAATCCTTAAAATCAATTATTTACTACATGTTATCTTCATATGTATCCAGCGCTAGGTAAGCGAAAAACATGACGTATCTATCAGCAAACCGACCGAATAAGATTACGTACTCAACATCGTGGTGAAATACGATATATTGCCAGAAAGCGGTTATAAAGGCAAATGTATTGGCAATCAATAACAAACGGCATATATTGAAATTTCTTGCCGTATGTATACTAATATCACCTGTATGGATCTTATGCCTGTATTTTATAAATGACTTAATAAGGACCGCTATGATCGCTACATCGATAATTAAGATACAAAGTGGAAAAGTCATATTCATCTGCGTGTAAATTTGTCATAAAAAGGAAGCTTGGATTCTCCCCTTAAAATCAGGCACGGAAACAATAATAATAGATCAAATAAAACGCCGAGCTGCCATACGGTTAGAAACATGTCTTTATTGATCCGTATTTTAATATCGAGTGGCTCCCGTATTTGCGGAACGAATAGAAGAATACCTAAAATAATAGTAAGCCCAGGCACAAAGTATTTTGCATAAAGCTGTATATTTTTCAGTCTTGGTGGTAAAGGCGCATCTTCCATTCATAATCAGTTATTTAGTCGTAACGTTATTTGATGGGTATATAAATTAATGTGCGTTTCCCATCAATTTCTACCCATCGTTGCGTATAAGATTCAAATCGCCCCCTGAATGATACAGGCTGAGGCTTAGCATCAACTTTATCGGTCAAGGTCTTGATATCTGTTTGGTCAATCTGATGAAGACTATCGATCTTCTTTTCAAGCTTAAAGTAATGCCATGTGCTGGAATAATTGCTATCCTTTATATCGGCCTTTAGGCCATAATAGATACCAGCCATAGCTAAGAGCATCGAAGCCGCCCATGCACCAAAATAGAGCGCCGTTTTCCAACGGACACCATTCATGTATTCGCTAATTTCTTGTGTCATTACCATATTTTAATAACCTGATTTTCAGAATCTCGTTTTCTTTTTTTAACTTTTTATTCTCTTCAAGCTGCAGCCGGTATAAATGAATATTAATAGCGACCATAATGATCAGCAATATTGAAAAGGCAAAGTCAAAATAGGCAACTGCGTCCACGATTTTTATCTGGTTCTAAGGTTAAGTAAATCATTCTGGTTCACTGTTTTTAAAGGTATAAAAAAGGACTGTAATTATAAAATATGATGCGACCTGTACATTTTTATTTTTAATCCAATCAGGCATAGCAAAGATAGTGAGAAGGCAGTAACCATAATAAAAGCCGGTTGAGCACATAAAATATTTTATAAATGTGCGCTCGCGAAATGTCAGCTTTATCTGAGAGGTTGATTGCCATAGCCAAAATAATCTGATAATAATTAAAGCAGGCACAGTATACATGAGTACTAACGCTAACCTATCCCATTTTTCACGATACAGCAAGATTGCGATAAACAAAGGATAAAAGTGAGTCAATACGAATATCTGTGCCTGCCTCCTCATTTAGGGATGTGTCGGATTTGGAGGTACGGGATCACCATCTGTTGTTAACCCAACCTTATTACTGTTGGCTTCGTGCGATTGAAGATAATCCGCTAATTTTCCCAAATCTTCTGGGCTTAATGAGACCAATGATTCTGCTAATTCTTGTAAGTTATCCATTTTATTGTGAGTTTAGTTTTTTAATTATTTCCAATTATAATCCAATTGGCATTATTACTTTGAACTGTTACATATTTATATTGAGAGGCTAATGAATATGTAGTACTTGCATCTATTGTTTGTGATGATGTGGTGTTAACTGTCACAGCATTTCCACTACTATCAATTTTTTTTATAGTATATATTTGCCCTAATTTTCCGACAGCGGTGGGTAATGTTATATTAAACGCTGCTGATGTAGCATCTCCGGTTACTGTATAATCACTTGCTGTTAATGTATAAGTAGTTGTCTTTGCGGCAAAGTTTGTTATTAAACCACCTGTTTTTAGAGTGGCTAATGTCCCACCAGACCCATTATTAACTTCCATTATGCCTGCCGCACTCCTTCTCAACCCAATATCAACACCATTAGATGTGGGATCGCTTGCAGAAAAACCTAATATGATACCGCTGTTTATGTTAAATACACCATTACTGAAAACGGCTGCATTAGTTCCCGCAGCTATCATATCCATGCTTCCTACAGTCCGTTGTCTGAAGCCGGAAGTAGTCCCCTGTGAAAATCCAACCAATCCGGTTCCAGATGGCGAAACTATCACGTTTTGGTTTGTGCCGCCTGCGCCTAATTCCTGTTTAACGTCCCAACTGGCGGCTGTAGTACCTGATGTTAGTATACAAGTAAAAGTCATTTCGGTATTAGACGGCACAGTAGAAACCGTATTCGCACCAGATGATTGTACGGTAACTAATCCTGTGCTATTATTAACTATTGTAAACGGTTGCCCTAATACTAGAGTCGATGTTACCGGCAATACAACCGTCTGTGTAGTTGAACCTGTAAAATATTGATTTTGAGTTGATGAAACGGTTAGCGTAGTTGTTCCTGCCGCCGTTGCTGTTGTAGTGTAGCCACTTAAAAAACTATTGGCTGATAAATTCTTATTAGCATCCCATGCTGCGAATGAAGATGCAGTAGGCGAAGTTGTAACGGAACTGACATTTGTACCACCGTTGGCAATTGGTAAGACGCCCGAAATATCGGCAGTTAAATTAACAGCGCTCCAACTTGGTGAGGTACCTGCTTTTAAAAAACCAGGTCCGGTTGCTAGTCTCGTTGCAGCTCCGGAAACGCCTCCATAAATTATATCTCCTTGCGACGTCATAGGATTAGTTAAATAGGAGCCAACAGGCTGTTTTCCATTTAGCTGAGTCTGTATTGAACTTGTCGGATCGTAATAAGACTTTGTGATGCCATTAATCTGTGATACTGAAGGATTAGGATAACTTCCAGATAAATCTCCCCCAGCTGAACCGCTTGGCGGAAGTGAAGACGGCCCCCCTGTTACCAACGAGTAAGGTATCGCACCTGCCACCAAAGTTCCTATGGTAGTAATATCAGACCCCACTAACTTACTTGCAGTAATAGAACCCGCCAGCATAGCATTCGTAACTTTCCCTGAACCTATGGATGTCGTAATTGCGGTCGCTCCGGATCCTGTAATATCGCCGGATAAAGTTATATTTTGATTGCCAGATATATAGCCAGCTGGATTTGTAGCATTATAAGGCGTATATCCTAAACTATTTTGCTTTCCATTAAGTGCCGCTTGAAGATCAGTTTGACTGGAGAGTGTGCCGGTTATCGCCCCCCAGACTGCTGCACCAGAACCTCCTCCTACTGAAGTAAAAAAGTTAGTTAATATATAGGACTGGAGAGCAGCAAACGACGAAAATATCGTATTGGTATCCCCATTAAATACCCTGGTGTACGGAAACTTATCAATCGGTTTTATTTGATAACTTAGATCAGTATATCTGGGCTCCAATGAAAAACTTACGCCATCTGGCTGCGCCACGAAATCATAAGTATTTACTCCATAACTTCTTAATATTTTAGATTGCTGATCAAAAATAGTGAAGTATGAGCCTATAGTACTTTTCTGAATGGTTAAATAATCCATTGTGACAACTTACTTTTTTTAATACGAGACAAAAATGCCCGATTATCGCTAGTACCAACTATCCGAATCTGAATCATAAACTAACATCTCTAGTTGGGCAGCGGTTGGGCTAGAAACTCCACCTACAATCGTTCCATTGCTATAGGTAACAGCCGTTATAGCTTGGGTAAACTTAATATAAACACAATCATTATTGATAGGAGCAGTTGGCATATTGAGTGTCAAAGCAGCTAACGGAGCAGCAGGATTTATTATATTATATTTATTACTTTGAACATCTATCGTATCTCCGGTCAAAGGTATAAAAATAATATGCAATTTTGGTGTTGATTCTATAAGCAAATTACCATATTGCACGTATTGATCATCGCTATTCTTTGCGAAAACTTTAGTCCCCCTTAACCCTATCGAATCAATATCATCTGTAACAACAACTCCGTTGCCGCCGCTATTATCAACTTGGATAGCCTGCGAATTAACAGTGTCAGATGCCGTTAAATAAGCCACAGTACCGTCGCTCTGAATTTGCGAAATTGCCCCTCCGGCCCTGGTTTGCTGTGCTATGAAAAGAGAAATGCCACTTGCAACATGCTGCATATAAGAGGTAAATCCCGCGCCATCGTCGGCGGTTAAAAGAAATAAGTGATCACTTTGGGTTATCGTTGTATCTTGATTGAGTGTATTAGGTCCGCCTAATATGACTGGATCTACATTAGTGCCGGTACCCGAAATGCCATTATCAGTTATAACTGCCCCACCCCCAGAGGCTCCGTTGGGATTACGAAAAAAATTGGTCAGGATATAAGTTCTCAATGAATCGAAATCGGCGAAAGGATCACCGGTATCACCGTTGATAATTGAACTGAAATGTGCATTGTCAATGATCTTAAACCTATCAACAGATTTACTACTTGCTGCTTCTAATGAAAATGATTCCCCGTCTTGAGACGGAACAAAATCATACCCATTTACCATATAAGGCCGCAAAATTCCATCAGTAGAATCCTGGACGGTAAAATAGGCTCCTGAATCGCTTCTTTGTATTGTTACCTGTGGCATATTAAAATATTTTTACGTTAATGTAAATGTTTTTACTACTCCTCCAACTATTGCTTTAAAATTAGTACCGTCAAACCATAGGGTGCCATTTGTAGCACCGGTATAAGCTGCTCCAGGTGTGATAATTAAGCTGCCATATGCTGACGTTGATGCGGCAAATAAAGACGGTCCTCCTAATACACTTAATGAATAGTTCTGCAGTCCTGTATATGTTGTAATACTGCCTACCGGAACTGTGGCTCCAGAACCTACCGGCGAGCCACCAACCAAAACAACTATTCCTAATACATCTCCTGCGGTATAGTTAATACCGCCATCGATCAATGTAGCACTTGTTACAGAGCCGCCGCTGCAAACTACCTGTAGTACGGCATTACGCCCGGTGCCCCCCGTCACATTCGATAAAAATGTTCCTGTCGGATAGCCGCTTCCGCCCACCAATGATCCAACTGTTAAGGTAGCAATCTTTGATTTTCCAAAGGTAGGATTAATTGCCAATCCAACGAGCACGTCCCCGTTAGCCGAAGGCCGTAAACCGGAGACCATATTATATCCTATCGCAGTTGTACTTACTGATTTTGAAAGTCCGTTATGTACTATCGATCCGTCTACACCTATAGTAAAAATGTCCCTGTACTGATTTTGCAACTCCAGAATAAATCCTGTAGATGAAAGATTACTTTGTTGAATTTTCAAGGCCGAGACCGCATCGCCAACATTTCGTCCGATAACCGTTCCGCTGGCCGAAAGACTAACAAATCCGTTTGCCAACCCCGAAAGGGAATAAATACCGGCGCCACGATAGTAACCGTCAAATGTTACGAAACCTACATTTGCCCCGTTATATTTAAAAGTCGTCACATTAGCATTTGTAGTCGTTTGATTAAAAGAAGCGCCTGTAGTGTTTGTCGTGATCGAATCTGCCACTATATCGCCGTACTCCCAGGGATTATTAATTGTTCCAGGATCATCTCCAAAATTCGGACCAGCTGGTTTAAACGTACCGGCAGCAAAATACGCGGCTTTAGCCAGTATAGCAGCATCCACATAATGCTTATTTGCTGCCTGGGCATCTGCCGTTGGATCTGCAGCAAGGTTTAGCACACCGGTCATTGTTCCGCCAGATTTCAATAAGTATCCGGATAGAGATGTGGAAGTCAAATAAGTGGCATCAGCATATGCCTTATTTATTTTGGATAAACCCGTAAAAGATCCGCTGACATCCGATACATAGTTATCGAGTCCGGCAGTTTGAACAGCGTAGGAAGTAAATGGTCCGATACCTATCGTAGCGCCTTGAATGATCGTAGGGATGCCGGAGTCTGTCCCTTTCCAGTTTGGCAATTGGGTGTTAGGGTTAGTACCATTATTTAGGATATTCCAGTATAAACTTGGGCTTACCTGTGGCAACGTAAAGAACTGCCTGCTTTTGCTTTTCAGAATTTCTATACTGTAATCCTGGAATGACACTGCGCCTGACAAAAGCTTATGTCGTCCCCTTACCTCGTAAGCACCGGAAGCATTCTTTGCTACATCTATATGAAGCTCATGACTCCTTCCTGACCTGCTTATATAATCATGTGATTTATAAAGGGGTAAAAGTTCATACCAGACACCTGCTGTAGCGATTTGCGAAGGCGTAAATTTATACTCTGCAAAATATCCCTGGTTTATTGTATTATTGTCAACGCCAATAGAAAACCCTACCCAGTCTTCCCCGAATATCGATTGTACTAAGCTAAATAAAGGAAAAGTTGAATTGTTGGTTGTGCTGAAACTTACCTCTAAATATAAGATTCCATCCCCAACTGGCGAGAATGTATTCGAAATATTTACCCAGTCCAGATAACTTGTGATATTATTAGCGTCAGATACAGCACTTGTAAATTGTATCGTCCTTAAGGCCCGATACGGTGTCTCTGTCGAATTCGTTATTGGGTTATTCGTTAGAAATAATAGACTACCATCACTAACAATATTTCCCGTTACGAGATTTTGACCTGATACCCATGGATGATACCATTGATTATTCCGGAAGTAACCAGCATCTATAATTGCCCTGTCATTTGCATCAAAATAACTGCTATAGTCATCTAAAAATAATAAGCCCTGCGTAAACTTCAGCGTGAATGAATTCATATCAATTGTCGTATTCATAGACAACTGACCACCTAAGCCATAATATGGGAAACTAGTAACACCAATTCCATTATTGAACTGCTCTCCCGTGATAAAATCAGCAAGTTGATTAAACGCCACCGCATCCTGCCCGGTCACTCCATTCGGAACTTGCGGAGAACTGGTAAAGGTTTTTATCCCATTGATGGTTTGATCTGAATGCGTATCAACATAATCTATAGGAGGGGGCGAACCAATCGTCACAGATGTAGGCGTGATCAACGCAGTACATATTAAAATAGTACTGCCTGGAATTGCCGGTATCACCGGAGAGCTGGACAGGTCTCCTGATAGAAGATACAATCGATTGAACGCATCCGCATAGACAACGTCATACCGACTTAAAGTAGGATCCTGAGCATCGAGCGCAAATGTAGTTACGGTAGATGTGCTGTATTGAAGTCTTTGTATTTGCCAAACGCCAGGTTGCACTGTCAGGTTATTTGAACCATCTACAGCTACACCGAGCCCTGAAATTATTCCGTCTGGAAGAAGGAGATTGGCGAGTTCTTCAAAACAACTTGCCTCGTCATCAAGGGAAATAGAATCAGGCAAGGATTTGGTCCTGATCTTCTGATAGGGATAGTCGATTTTATACTGCGCTATCGCGTCAGAAAGTTGCATTGGCTCTTCGGTTTAAACAAATTCAATATCGAACTCTTTAACGTGAATCTTGAAATGAGAACCACCGCCATCAGGACAGCAATTACCCGCTCCAAAGCATTCATTTAGAAAATCAGTTTCCCGCATGTTTAATGTGCCGTACTCGTGGCCATCAAACCCAATAAAAAAACCGTACATCATTTTGAAGCATCGGTCTACAGGATCCCAGGTTTGTTTTTTAAGTTCGCCTTTAACGCTTACCAAGGAACAATCAATAAGAAAATCACATTCCTTTTCCAGCAATTCGCCATCTTTATAAGCAGCAGGAAATAAAATGCTTCTCCCTTCCATTGTTCCCCGATAAAGTTAATTCAAAAGCCAATATTTTTGAAAGTGTTATCCTTTTATTGCAATTGTTTGCATTACAAAGTTATACCTAAAGCAGCAGCAGTTTGAGAACCTACTTCACCATCCGCTACAAGCTGGTGAGCAATCTGGAATGTTTTCACAATTGCTGAAGTAGCTGGCCCGTATTTACCATCGACTATGATATGGTAGCCTTTGTTTAATAGCGCCTGCTGGATCTTCACCACTTCATTACCACTCATTAAAGGCGACGTAACGTAAACTATATTCGGCTGCTCATGAGATTGAGTGATCTCATTTGTGGTATACTGTACGCCCGGCACTTTAATACCGATACTCCAACGCCTGCCAAGTGCTGTACTTTGGATAAGGCCGTATTTGGTCGAATTGGCTTCCATGGTGCCTCCTTTACCGTCAGAGAATACAATGTGCCCAATCAAACCATCTCCTCCAATACGCAGTAGATATGCGCCCGGTGTATGAATAGCTTCGTCAATACTAATTTTAATACCCAACTGCTCAGCATCCCGCGCAAAGAAACCGGTATAAGCATCTGCGCTATGTGGAGAGCCTTTGTCGTTCGCCCATCCATAAGGAATGCCGGTGACCTGGTAAAGTACATATGACGCGAATTCCGCACAGTCAAAATTTCCACGATAATTTTCATTATCTTTTGGAACCAATACGCCCAAAACATAACCTAATCCTTTATAGGTTAAGGCTTTTTCGAATAATTCTTCCCCTGTATGCATAATGTTTTTTATTGTAAAGCTAAAGGAAATATTATAAAAAAGAAATGCCCCGCAGATCAAACAGGGCATTCTTCAGTAAATCAAGTAAACCTAAAATAATAACAGCACGTTGTAGCGGGAATCGGAATCGAACCGACGTACGACAAGGTTATGAGCCTGTCAGGAAACCAACGTCCTCCCCGCGATTTATTATTCAAATATAAAAACTTTATTTCATTTTGTTGCCACTGATTTTCATTAAATTTTTATTAGCCCGTTTCGCTTTATTGCTGGCATTCCTTCCACTAGATGCCAACATAGCATATGCTTCATGTAAAGGAACTCCTTCTTTCTTAGCAATTCCTTCTCCTACTGATTTAAAACTCATGATTGATGCATTTGATTAGCATAAAATTCTGTAAAATATTTTACAAAACCAAGTCTTCCCTGAGGGATTTGAACCCTCACCCCGAAGGACGGGATTTTAAGTCCCGCGCGTCTGCCAGTTTCACCAAGGGAAGTAAGTGGGCTGTGAAGGATTCGAACCTTCAACATCCAGATTCTAAGTCTGGCGCGACTACCAATTGCACCAACAGCCCATTTGTCTTGTGGGAGGGATTTGAACCCCCGTGATCTCGCTTCCAGGGCGAGCTAGATAAACCGGACTCCTATACCACAAGAAATAAAAAACCCCTTGACTTTTTAGATCAAGGGGCGCGTTCAGTTAATAGTTAATATGATTAATCCATACTTCGCCCCTTAATGCCAGGTAACGGCAAGCCCAAGAGGTTTAATAGAGATATCTGTTTCATGACGCAAGTATAGTAAATTATTTTATTAAAATGCAAAAAGCCCTGTAAATAAATACAAGGCTTTACGGTCGTCGCGCCGGGTTCCCCTTACCCTTTGACTTGGTCTGCAATTAAGCTATGCTCGATAGCGGGTTTCTGGTTATCTCTTTATTCTTGATCGTCCGCTTCCTGGAAAGTAAGAATATACTTTACTCCAGGCTTAAGAAAATCAATTGCTCCTTTTGCGCTGATCATCATTTCTAATGATCCGCTTGGCGTCGCTTCTGAAAACTGATTATCCTCCGTGTTTCGCTTTGAAGAATAAAGAGCATTCATTTTAACTTTTTGATGGCCACCATAGCCATAGTTAGTTACCTCATCGCACCTGAATTTGGCACGCATACTTGGTTTTTGTTCGTCAGACATTGTTTGATTTTTTGAGCCTAAACCGGCATTGCTAAAATACCTATTTATTTCTTTTTCCAATAATAAATTTTGAGCTAACTGCTCGATCTGCCATTCTCCATAAAATATCGGGGCATCCCTCTCAATTGCTTCCTTTAACCATGTGTAATCTTCCATACACATATAATACCAAAGCGTGACAAACAAAAAAGTCATGTAAATTTACATGACTTTCAATGGCTTTATCCGTTCCAACGTGGACTTATCCTTTATGGGCCACGCAGTGATGATCACTTCCGGCTTTCATTCCCATCAGACTCTTCGAGTTTTCCCGTATTTATTCCTCAGCCTATGGTGCGTTCCGCGCACATACTGAATATTCACCGGTGTATACGTTTCGCCCTGAGTTTCGTTATTGTGGCACATACTCCACGCGTGTCCCCGGAACCCCGCCGCGTCTTTCAATGTACTCTACCGCCGTTGGCTTCAAATATAACTAAAAACTGAATATTCCAAAGTGATCCAGCGCCCACAAAAGAAATATTAAGAAGAAAAGAGCGAACACAATAGCCTGTAAACTTGGTGACCAAAATCCTACCGTGGCCAGAACAACCCTTAACACATAAAATAATACTGCCATAATCAATAAAAAAATGAGCAGTGAAATTAACAATCCGATTAATCCGTGCATGGCTTTAAGTTTTAAGTGAATAACCTTAATAACCAATTGATTAGGTTATTGTTTTAACGCCAATCGATGCTGTCTTCGTTACGTTGCATAGACGAATGACGGAGATCATGTTCAAGCGCTTTTTTATTCCCAGTCCACTTATAAAGTCCATTGGCTCCGACATAAATATCTTCATACGGATCAAACCCGTGATCGCAGATAATATTCCATTTCTCTTCATACCCACGTAGATTCATTTTACCATGCCAATAGTGAATACAAATCCCATCTATATACCCCACATTTTTTTTGATAAGCTTGGCCTTTTCCTGATATTTATGGAAGGCTTTAGTTAATCCTTCAGCTGGTTTTCGGGTATTATAATAGCTATCAACATCCCCCATTAGCGCATTGCAAAGGTGGCTATCCCCACTTCCCATGATGCAGAAGTCAATTAAACCGCCTAATTTGTCCAGAGCTTCGATAGTTGCAGACCAAGCCAATCCTGGGTGACCGAGTGCTATATTTTCACCATAAGTCCCTCTTCTTTCCTCTGGTTTAGGGAATATTTTGTTGCAGAAGTTAAAGAAAACGCCACCACCTATTCCTCCAAGATTGACATAATCAGGCCGAAGCCCCATAGTATAAGAGAAGAGTTGAACAACCTCGTAATGCTCTAGCGCTTCTAGAGTATCCTTTACCCAATGAACATTTGTAAACCGGACATCTGCATCTATCCAAGCTACTTTCTTAGCATCTGGAACTAAACGTAGAAGATGTTGGATACCTAGATTGATACATTTCTCTTTATGCCATAGGTCTTGATCGCTTCTGAGTTGCAAATCAAATGGGTTACTTGGATCCGTACATTCAAATGGACGGTCTGCGAATGCGACTTCTACTGTTATTAATACAACATCTTCCTCGCACGCAAGATATTTTTTAAATTCATGATACAGTTGGATACGGCGACGAAAATTACGCGGATTGAATATCGGCGTAACGACATAGAGTTTTTCTGACATAGTTAAATTAGAGGATAATAAAGATGGCAGTCCCAAAAACCGCCATCTTCGCATTTATTAATCATCAACCCAGAATCAATAGCTTACATAAGGCATACCGAAATGTCTAACTCTCTGCCCGGCCAAACTGGATGTTATCAGTAGGTTCTAAGCTACATGTTGCATCGTTTCATAACCGATATGTAAGTATTTTCATTATACTATTACCGGCCAATCCCAGTGGCCCACTTCCGGATCAGTTGATTCAGCCAGTTTAATTTTGTGTGGCACATTTTTGCGCAAAGTCCAGCGACCTTCTTCTTCCACGGCAGGGAATATGCGCAAATCCACTTTATGGTTACCATACGATTTAACCACAATTGCTGCCACTGAATCTACTTCACCATCCCTTGCCTGAACATCGCCAGGATGAGGATAGAATATTACGATACGACCAATGCTTGGTTTACGAAAACCGGCAGGTAAAATATTGTCGTTTGCTTCAGCTAATTTAGCGGCGCGTTTATTTTCTTCTTTTTTGGCAACAGCAGCCTGCTCCTTTGCAGCTTTGTCTTTAGCAGCCTGCTCGTCGTCCAATTTCTTTTGTGCGGCAGCGGCTTCGTCTTCCTCTTTCTTTTTAGCTTCCGCTTCGGCAGCGGCCTTAGCATCTGCTTCAGCTTTTTCGTCGGCAGCTTTCTTGGCCTCGTCAGCTTTTAACTGAGCTTCGGCATTGGCTTTGGCCTGGGCTTCTTGCTCTGCTTTTGCTTGATTGGCCGCTTTTTCTTCATCGGCTTTTTTCTTAGCCTCGGCATCATCCTGCGCCTTCTTTTCGTCGGCAGCTTTTTTATCAGCGGCTTTCTGCTCAGCAGCAGCCTTTTTTTCTGCAGCATCCTGGGCTTTTTTTGCCTCGGCATCCGCTTTTGCTTGTTCCTCTGGTGTCATGATTTTCAGTGATTAATATTGATTCAAATTTAAATTATTTTTACACATATAAAATATTTTATAAATTATTTTTCAAGCATTGGCAAACCTAACATCGGGTTACCTTCTATTGGGATTTGGTTGCTCTCAAAATGCTTAACATCTCCCTTATCATTGAGGCGGACAATCCATATAGAGTTGAGCATCAGCCCATAATCTATAATGAAAAATGCCCATCCTCGTCCAAGCGGAGTAATAACTTCTATCTGCGGATTCAACTGCGATATCATTTCTTTTTCTTTTGCAGTTCACCCTCTTTTACCAACGCGTCCAACCCATATTTTTCGATCAGTTTTGCCTTGGCAACGTTTGACGCGGTAGTCGAGGCGCGTTTGCTATCAACCCCTTTTGCCATCAACTCATTAGCGTAACTCTCTTTGATCTTTTCATAGTATTCCTGGTGATCAGTCCCAAGCTGGATAACTTTTGAACCTACCTTTAATGGACCTGGTTTACTGATATCCTCGTAGTTTGGTTCATGAAACTTACTGGCCAATGAGAATTCTACCTGCTTCCTGATTGACTCAATAGAACGATTCAGATCCGCATCATTCATTCCTGACATGGCTAACATATTAGATAAGAAGCTGGTAGCCATTACCGATTTCTGATACGGGGTTATATTTACCGGAACACCGTACTTGTCATTATTGTTTATAAATCCGCGATAAATATCTTTCATTAAGTCCCCGTTACCGTTCCATGCAGCACCAAGCATACCGTAGTTATTGGCATCCTGAACCTGTTGGGTCGGGCTGATATTTGGTTCATAGAAGAACTTACTGTTAGTCAGATCATTTATTCCCCGCTGGGCCAAATCCTGCGGCGCATTCCCCAGACCGCCAAAGAAGTAATTACCCAAGGTATTGGTGTACCATTTCTGAAAAGCATCATCCTTCATTTTTTCCAGCTTTTGATCAACCTTTCCCAAAGCCTCCTGTTTTTCTTTGTCGGTACCGAACAAACTGGCAAGCGCATACGTAATGCCTCGTGTTGCCAAGGAAGTTACGCCATAACCTATTACAAGCTTTAAACCTTGGAAGAATGCCTCTTCTGTTAGAGCTCCGACCAAAGACATAGCCGCTGTCTTAGCCTCTATTTTCCGGTAGTTCTCGTCGACGAAAGTATCCTTGCTCGCCAGGGTCCTGTAGTTTTCTACCATCGTCTGGAACTTGTGCAGGTTGAACGAACCAAATGGCAGTATAAAGGCTTTCACCAGACGATCACCAAACGCACCGCTGTTCAGGAACTTCGATCTGGCAGCTTTTGTATTTTCGTTTAGTTGCTTTGAAGTCATTGACTCCGCAAATTCTGCAGCTTCCCGGTTTGGATGAGCAGCTTCTTTGGCCCAATCAATATCCTCGAATTTTTTACCTTCGGTATCAATGATATGTTTGGCATAATAAGTCACCCATGCCCACTCGCCAGATTTAACGTCCCCCCATTTGATCGGCTTTGTGAAAAACTTTTCCTCATGGGCTCCATTCTCCTCCAGGTGTTTGAAGTACCTGTTAAAGAAACTCGTAGCCGATTTGATGTGCTGATCGACGATGTTATTTACGTCAGATATCCCTTCCAGATTAAGGGTATTTAATTGGGCCAGGTTCTCAGCACGCTCCCCGATAGCATGATCTTTCAGTAGCTTTTGAACGGACTCACTACTCATCTGCTGAATAGCCTTATACATCAGCGGCGCATCAAATCCTGTTGTGGCCAGCGTATTAAAGATGGTGGCTCCCCCTTGCTTTGCCAGCGCAGATAAACTTAATAGCTGCTTAAAAGTACCCGCCTTGGTAATGAAGTTGAGCCCCTCCTTAACAATCCGGAGTTCCTTTTCACCCATGGTATTGTTAAGGCCCATGCTGTTGAGCACGTAGTCACGTATGGTGTTTTTGTAAAGCGTGTGATTTTCATTACCCAACGCATCGCGGAGGTCGCGATTTTTAATGGCTGAGTCAAATATCTGCCGCGCTTTTAAAGTGTGAATGTCTTCGAGCTGGTTCTTGATATTCTGATTTTGAACATCAAAGAAATTCAGGTTGAGAACCTTTTGCTTTTCGCCAGACTTGGTAGCAAGCGGATCTCCTTTAACACGTTGCAAGGTACTTGTAGAACCCTCAGTCGTGTTTTGGTTGGTCGCAGTAAATCCCAGCTCATCAGGTCCTACCACATCGATCAAACCGGAGTTAAGGAAACGATAACCATCCCGCATATGATTGTTCCATCCCTCATAGTTTTGATTAAGCTGGCGCTCCACTACGTCGCGGTGCCTGTCTCTTAACTGCTCATCGGCATCCCGGTAAGTATCATATATCTTCTTCTCACCCTCGTTCAGGAATGGCAAATCTTTTATGTCAGCATATTTAAGACCGGACAACTCCTGTTTATTCATTATATCAATACCGGTAGCTTCCTTTATTTTTTGGGCAAAACCATTCCATACTTCCCTTTCGATAGCCGCCTCACCATTGTCTTTTTTCAGGCCCTCTTCGCTCTTTAACGCCATATCTTTATTGATCGAACTTATACGTTTAACGAGCTCTTTATTCTGCTGATCGGGCGAAGAGAATTCCCTGTTCTGATTAAAGTATGAATACAGAGATAGGCGCTGGATTGACTCCGGGCTATTGGCAATCTCAGGATGCTCTTTGAATATGGCATGGATCTTCTTACCTATCAGATTATCGTACTCTTGCTTTGCTTTGGCGAAACCGTTCCTGATCTCATCGAAGTGAGTCCCGGTATTGAGTTTATTCAGGAAAGTAAAGTCATTATTGGCTATCCTGGTCATGATCACCGATAGCGCAGCACCACGGCTTCTCAGTTCACCCAACTTTGTTTTAAACCGGCCCTCTTTAGCGCCGCGTCCTCGCTCTTCCAGGTAGTTTACCAGCTTCAAAGCTCCCTCATCACTATTGCCAATTGCCTTAGCTTCGAATATGCCTATGCCATTATGATTGTCATTCAGCAACACATTTTCCAGCACGTTATTGTATAGGCGAAGATTATCGGCAGTCTCTCCATCCAATGGTACGTTTTTTAGCGTCTCCAAACTTTCTTTTTGTTCAGGAGAAAGACCAGGATCTTCGGTATTAATAGCATCTTGCTTAGCTTTCGCAATGTCCTCCAGGTTGTCTCGCAATGATTCCCGGTCGGAAGAGGACCCAGTTTGGATATCCTCCAATATTTTATCAAAGTCCTCCGGCTGGCCGGTTACTTCGTTGGTTATCGGATCGATTGACTTCCTTAAACCTGCATCGTACTCATCCAACGCATCGCTGATCTCACCAAGCTTTTTTACCTTTTCATTATGAGTCAGCTCCGGATCACGAACAATTCTTTGAATACGTTTTTGAATATCGTAATCGTCTGGTAACGTGCTTCCTTTTTGCTCTGATACAGCCGCATATTGAGGGCTTTCCTCTATTGAATTACGGGTATCGACAATATCATTGCCGCGTTGCTTAATATCAAATTCGCGTTCTTTATTAATATAGTCGTTGATCTGGTTTTCGTCAGCCAATGGGATTGACTTGGCACGCTGAGAGTCGTTTATATCCTTTAGGAAAGTTTTAAGTTCCTTGGGGTTTTCTACCCGGTTAGGATTTAAACTGGTTAGCTCCCTGATCAATGATTTTATATTAGCAGGAACATAATCCTTATTGAGTAATCCTTTGGCCTCCTTGATCAGCTTCCGGTTCTCGCCTAAATCACGCATGTAATCTACGCTTGTAACTGCCTTAGACACAAAATCCCTGAATTTATCCAGCCCCTTTTCGGTGGTAATTTTGTTGACCTGGTTGGCGAAAGCAAGTACATCGCGGTCGTTGAACTTAACGCCACCTAACACGCCGCTCATATGAAGCGAAGTGAGTATCCCATTTACTTCATTACGGATATTCTGAAACTGCGATTTCAGCTTTTCGGTTTGCTCCTGGCGCAGGTTTTTCTCCGCATCTACCTTTTCCTGGTAACGGGTGCGCAATTCCGAAAGACGCTTTTGAGTTTCTCCCTTTTTATACGAATCATATTCCAGGAATGCCTGCTTGGTAGCTTCTTTATAATCCGCTAATTTATCAGCTGAAGCTTTCTTCTCAGCCTTTAATTTTTCCTGCCATTTGGCTTTCAGATCAGACAGGTTCTTTTTGGCAACATCCTTACGATATTTGTCATACTCTAAAAATGCCTGCTTCTTTTCTTCGCGTACGCTGCGAACGCCTTCCTGGAAAGCCCTGTTAAGCTCTGCAATTTTTTCACGTACCGGCTTAAACAAACGGTTCAGTTCGTTCCTGGTACGACCTTGTGGATTATTATATTGATCGCGCTTCCATTCACCAAGGCGACGGGCATATTCTGCCATTGTCTCACCCGGATTGCGGTCCGGTTTTTTCATCTGGAACTCGTTGGCGCCATTAACCTGGTCGCTTCTCAGTTTAGAAATCTCAGTATCCGAAAGCAGGTATTTTGAGTTGATGGTATTCAGGAATTCCTGCACGCCCATGTTTTTGATATTCTTAAACTTAGAAATATCAAAACCTGTCTTTTCAAGCAAGTAACGTTGGAACTTATTCCAGACGTCATTTATAAAAGATTTTATAACGCCACGTTTCCCGCTGTTTTTAATAACCTCATCTAAACGTCCGGCACCTTCACGACCAAGCATGGTTACAAATGCCTCATCATTCAGCCTTTTGCCTGATAGGAAATATCCATTTTCTTTTAATTCGGAATGAATATCTTTTGCTTCGCTGCCGTAGCGCTGCATAGCCTCGTAAAGTTTTGGCGCATGCTGTTCGGCCCACCTAGTTAGGATATGGCCGTATTCATGTATTTGCGTATCGCTGTTGATCTTTTCGGGATTGAAGTGCATCACACCATCCTCGCCAACAAATGCGTTAGGGAGATTGCTGGAATGCACTTCAATGCCATTTTTATTCATGGCATCTTCAAAGCTTTCTACGTTGTCGTGGAAGTTCGCCTCTATACCAGGTAATACCTTTTGCAGCAATCCCTTTGCCAGCAGCACTTTCTGCTCCGGTATGGTATCTCCGTTGCTTTTTTGGAACGGAAGATCATCCTCTAGTTCCTGGGCTGTCCTGTTATCGGCGTTTCCTTCGGCTCCTTGGGTGGTTTCGGCAGTTCCGGTTTTTTCGGTGTTACCGGCACCCTCGGCAGACGCGGCCTCGTTGTCAGTCCCCAGCCCAGAGCCTTCAGGCTCGTTTGCAGGTTGATCGTTGCTTCTGCCGCCTGGCTCTTGCCCATTCTGTCGTTCAGTGATAAATTCATGTACTCGCTTGATTTGGTCCTCGCTCAGCACTGCGCCATCGAAGACAGGGTGAAATATATTAAATACCTCTTCCGGATCTTTTACATACTCGTCAAATTGGCTACGCATCTTATCAGCCCACTCAGCGGTTGAAATATTATCGTCCTCGCCAAATGCGTCTTCAAGAATGTCATTAACCAGTTTTGTATTTTCCGGCCCATGCAGTTCTTCTGAAATTGTTTTCACACCTTCTTTGGTTGCCTCGCCAGCTATTCTTTCCACATTCGTTTTAAAAAGCTTTTTGCCGGTAAGATCATAATATCGATCAGCAATTTCCTTTAAAGCTGGATTGCCCTTAGGAGTAAAGAACGTACGTTCACCAGATGGATGATCAATCATGAAGTTGGCGATATCCTCTGCGTGCACCACCGGGTTGCCGCCAAAATATAGCCGGTTAATCTCATCAGCCTGTAAGTGCAAATCAACATTCTTACCTTCACCTTTAAAATAACTCATCCGGATATTAGGAGTTATATTATTGGCGTCGTTGATCTGGGCGAAGTCTTTTGCAGTAGTACGCGGTCCGTACTGGGCTATTGCCGATTGTGGATTGCCAGTATCATGCAGCTCATGCAGCTTATCCAGGTACATCTGGGCTACATGTTCAGGATGGTCCGTCGCATATAGGCGGTTATCCTTTTCAGCCCGATCAAAGCGCTCTGGCTCTACACCAAAGAAATCGTGCATCTCCTGGCGCGTGAAATCGTCACTGGTACCATCACTGAAAGTGGCACGATATTTACCGCCAAATAAACCCTGAATATCTATTAACCCATGGTCTTTTGATTGATAAGTAAATGGCTGACCTATAAGAACGGGCTTCTCTGTTTGCGCAGTGGCATCAGTTCCATTCCCATCTCCAATGGTATGAGCATCTTCCGTTGTGGATATACTTGCATTTCCCTCATTGTTGGATGGAGCTCCTTCATTTCCGGAAGTGCTGATATTATCCGCAATAAGTACCGGCGTACTCTTATTTTCTCCGCTAGCTCCAATTCTTTCCTCAGTGGCGGATGCTTCATTCCCTTTTTGAATAATTCCTTGCTCATTAGCTATATTATTTTGTACGATGTGTAACTTTTGCTCTTCCGGAAACCTGGCTATCTCTTCTTTTGAGTAACCCAATCTTTCAAGCTCCTGTTCATAGGGCTCAATTTCTATGCCAGCCGGTTTAGAAGTTTGCTCCGTGTGATCAAGAAGTTTTTCCTGTGCGTCAGTCCTTGCTTCCACCATGTCAATCAAAGCGTTCATTTCTTCCGGACTTCCTTCGGCTGCAATATTTGGGTTTGCCTCTGAAAGCACATCGATATGGTTCTGTGCATTCTGCTCACCATCTTTCAGGTTTGCAGTAATACGCTCATTAACATCTACAGATGGATTAACGGCTTTATGAGCAATATCAGCATTTTCAAGCAGTCTTGTTTTCAGCTCATCTGGCAAATCTGATTTACCGGCAGCATCAGTAAACCCAAGTATACCATCAGTCTGTATAGTTTGACCGACTGATTTTATGTCAGCTTGCTTTTGCAGTTCCAACTGCTGAAGATGGAGGGTATTTTTATCCTGCAGTGTTTGCGCATTCTGGGCTTCTACTCCTTTCCCAAGCGCCATTACCTGCAGCTCATCGGCAGTCTCAGGTCGGCCAAGGGCAGCATGAATTTCTTCAGGACTCGCTGTAGCAAAATTAGTTATGCTATTGGCCTGTGCCTGCTGCATAACTGAGTTTATATTCTCATTTAACCGGGCCTTTGTATCAGCCATATCCTGGCCTTTACCAACAGCTTCTATGACATGCTGTGCTTCAAAAGGCAAAGCTGTTGCCGCAGATACACCGGCATTTGTCCAGTCAACCGGACGGCCATTAGCAAGGTCCTCTGCTACAGATGATGCCGCGAAAGTGAATGGTGCGGCTACTACTGATTTTAAAGCTTGTTGCGTGACTACCCCATCTGCATTTACTACTCCTGACTTTACCGCCAAATCAAATAGCTTGCCCCCCAATTGATCAGCGGCGCTCATCTGACCCTCCAGCATAGTTCCGCTTTCTACACCTTCCTGGGCGCCTTGTAATGTTCCGAATAATGTTGGCAATACGGCGCCATTGCTTTTCTTATAAGCTTCGGTGCCCTGTTCAGCGGCTTTTGTTAAAGTCAGGTAACGTGTTAAAGGACCGGAAGCCTGCGTAAGTGCATTCTGGAATATTTGGGATTTAGTGAGATAACCACTCGCAGCATCTCCAATAGCATTGAACGCTTGGCCTTCTGCAGTTGCGCCACCGCTTGCGGCAGCACCTATTACAGCCGGTATAGTTTGAACAACGCCCCCGGCAAGTTTACCACCAAAAGTATCCGGAAGGGGATTTTCTTTCACTCCGCTGCGCAACCAATCTGAGGCCCAATTGAAAAGATAACCGGCATCGTATTTATTTACTTTTGACGAATCCAACCCCGGAGTTACAGCATCCAACAACTTATCTACCGGGCGAACGATTGCTGCTGCAAGATCCGTTACCGGCGCTAAAGCATAGTTGAATTGTGAAACAAGCGATTGTGGAGTATAACGCCCTCCTGCTGCTACATCTTCATCCTGGTCTGCTTGGGCTTGACGCTCATAATCTTTATAACCGCGGGGATGATCAACGGCTGAGAGACTTTCATCTTCCTGGTTAATTAAGCCTTGGGTTGACTGACGGCTGATCGGCACTCTGCCTGTTGCTATCGAAGCAAGATCCTGCGCTCCGTGTTCCAATAAAGAAGAACCATTTCCCGTATCTGATGATGACTGGGAAGGCGCGGCGATATTTGATGGCAGCGGAGTAGCATCCGAAAAAGGCGTCGGAACAACGTTCGCGGATGGGCTTTTTTTTTCAGGGGTAGTTTGATCTTCAACCAATAAATCTGAAGATGGCGGATGCCAAGTTTCAACTTGGGTATCACTTGAAGGAGGTGTCCAACGCTGCTTTCCCATTATTTTTTTGTATAGGTCTTACCATCAGGCGCTATGTATTGCGCACCTTTTGGAAGCGATTTATATTGTTCATCACTGGATACCTGAGGCAATGTTGATGCTTGACTACTTGGATTCACAAGCGCTTTCAACTTCTCAATATCAGGACTATCGGAACCAGTATTTTTTTGCAGCCATTCACGCGATGCTTGCGATACTTGCGGAGCATATTTCTCACCAAGGACATGATCAAGATCATCATAAAATTTTTCTCGTGGAATATACATTTGATGGATACGGCCATTTTGATTATTCTTAATTGTAATTAAAGCCGTTCCATTGTTAGCCACTCTATTCCCAATAACTGTTTCTTTAGGGACCATTTCTTCATATTGTCCTTCTGCTGTATTTTTATCTCCGACTATATGCTTAACCTTCGCATTATCCCCATAAATATTCTGAAGCACCTCATTAGGTATATTTCTACCATAGCTTGCGTTGTTTAATGCCTCTTGTGTCAATCTATCCATTACGGCTATTTTATCAGTAGGCGTTCTATTAGGATCATTATTAATCCGATTTAAATCAACTGGCTGAATGTTATCCGTCCCTGTTCCTGTAAAGAAATCATGATACAACTTATTCTTGTATTCTCCAACAGCATTCTTATCAAACTTGGCATCCTTACCTTTTAAACCGGCGATCTCCAATTGATTTTCACGATTGAGTTCATTTTGATGCGCTTGGAATGCCTCTTCCATTGAAAGATTCTTTCGGGTCTGAGCGCCCTGAGCGGCGATAGTGCCATATTGGTTTTCATCAAGTTTAGCCTTTTCCTGCTGATCAGGAGTCATCAAAGCAAGAGCTTGCGTATTGCTCCACTTCTGCGGATCATTGCCGTATTGTGCCTTGTCTTCGGGACTTAACTGGTTCCAGGCATTGAGCATTGCTGCACGCGCTGTACGCCCATAAGAATCGTCCGAACTTAATAAAGTATTATAAGCCTTTAAATAATCCGGGGCCGCAGCTTTTAAACCTTCTTGGGTGAATACATATTTACCATCAGTTGTCGCAGTAGCATATTTTTGCTTTACTGCATCATAGGCTTTTTTTGCAATGTCTGCCGGGTTGAAAACATAAGCCGGGTTTAAAGCGAACGGCCTCCGTTGGCCGAGCGGCGTGTTCCAATAGTCCTGTACTTTCTTCTGGTAATCTTCCGTATTAAAATCAGGATGTGCCTGGACGAACTTGTTATTCTCTTCCATAATACCGCGATCCATCTGGCTTTGCGATATTTGGCTTCTTAACGCAGCTTCCCTAGCCATCAAACTGGCAGCAAGTTCTTTATTTTTTAAAGGGTTCTGAATGACATCGTAGTTATCCGAAATATCTTTAGCCAGGTTAATATATTGATTTGACAAAGGGTCATAATCTCCGGGCGCCAGGTTTTTTAAATCGATGTTCCGAAAGTTATTCAGGTAATCCTGCATGCGTTGGTTGTGCACTTCAGCAAGATATTTATTTGCACCTGCCTGTAAATTAGCTGCATTTTGTAAATAAGCTAAAGCGGTATTATTTTCCGGAAGTATAGCGTCAGTGCCAAATCCGCCCTGGGCAAGATCGGCATCTCCTTTGATGTTTGCTATTTCGCTCAGTGATACCGCCATTACAGTGTAGGGCTTAAGTAGTCATACATTCCACTAAAATAAGGGCTATCCTTATACTTGCTAATGATATCACCCATAGCAACATTCCTTGTAGAATTAATTGCATCTTCTGGAATCTGATTTGATAGCGTTATCGGGCCAACGCCAGCAGATGAAGTAGTCAATTCCGGCATAGCACCTTGTTCTCTTCCAAGCGCCAGTGCATCTGCAGCACCACCCGCAGTACCTCCAGCTTTATCGGCAAAGTTTGTTCTCCCCGAAGTATAGCTGTTGATTGCTCCCACTACCGTATTCAGCCCATCGTTAACACCCTGCTGGCCTGCAGTTTTCTCACCGGCAATGGCCTTTGCTTCATCCTTAAATGGCTCGTATTTGTCAAGCGCCCATTTTTGAGTTTCCTGATCCGCAAGTGCGCGATTGGCCTCCATCAAGGTTTGCAGTTTTTGCGTACGCAACTGATCGCCTGTAGATGCTAATTGGTTTTGTCCGCGCAGGAAGGAATCATAAAGATTGCCAATAGCATTAGGGCCTTGACCGGTTTGGAGTGCTGCTCCAATACCGGTCGTCAACCCACGCTCTGCATTAGTATTGTAATAGTTTTTCTCAGCATCAGATAAGCCGGTTGAGGCCATACTGGATGCTAAGTTCTGGTTATCGTAATATTGTTGCTGGATAGGATAGGTCGGCCTGATATTTAACTTAGCACGGTTACGCGCATCAGAAATCTGGCTATTGCCTTTTAAGGTTTTATATATGCCCAGTCCGGCTGTCGCTGCGGCGGATGCTCCAAGGAACCATGTCATGCTATTTCCCTCACTTCTGATGAATCAATTAAAGGATTAACCCGTTTCAAAATAATATCCTCTTCCACCAGGGCGACGGCTTTTAAAATCTCTTCTTCCGAATCATCTTTTGGAAAATGATCTGTAGGATGAAATGTAAGCCAAACGCAATCTGTCACCGTCCTTAGTACTCTTCTTGTGTCCGGTTCCGTGATACCACGCTCCGGCGATGTAACCAGCTTCCAACCTGTATGCTTAGTGAACACCAATACAATCCCTAAAAGTGACACCCATTGATGTTGTGTGTTATGACATTTACTTATTACTTCTGTACCGGCAGGCATAAATAATTCCCGGCAATACAGCCCTTTGGTAAACGTATGCTTTGCCTTTAACTGGATCTGTGGCCGCGACAAAATAGTTGCTTCCACCATATCCAGAACCTCGTCAACGCTGTAGCGCTCCTCCTTTATTGGGGTATCTTCTGCAACTTCATTTTCGAGGGTTATAACGTCTTCCATTTTATTAATTAGAGGCTGCTAAAATTAACACATTTTTTCCGGAATAATCAAGTTTTGGCGTAGCAACTTGTTGGGCATCCTGAGTGGTTAATATATCAGGATCAATATTGTTCACACCCGTGCTATTAAAATGCCCGTAGGCAAATACCTGCTGCACCAAAGTATTGAAATCCGCCAGCAAATCTTTGGTCCTGCATTGCTTCCGAATATACCAGGCGTTAAGCACTCCAGTTACCGGAGTAATGGCAAACCAACCCATCAAAGCACCATCTGGCATTTCCAGCTTATAGAAATTTGTGTCAGTCGCAAATGAAGCTAAAGCATTCGAAACGGCAATATCCAAAGCCAAAGCAGCATTGTTATTCAGAGTTTTCAGAAATGTTAAATCCTCAGAATACATAGCCCTGATTAATGTTGCTTTATCTTTGGTTAGTACTTTGTGTAACTGCATTATTTTAAAGTAACAGAAGCCAATATTATTATTGGATTTAACCCTTCTATAGTTCTAAATTCTTCATTACCGGCAGTTTGAATAATTAGACGTTCTTTATTGTCAATTACTTCAACTGTTAGAATATCAATTACTTGCTTAGTCCCTAAAATCATTCCAGAAGCAGACTCCCAACATTTTGACAATTTTAAAAATTGGCCATTGGAATTAATATAGTCCAATAATAAAGAATACTGGCCTTTACGGTCAGGTTCTTCTTTTATATCGTTATCAGATACAAATATTCTGATTTCGATACCCGGCTTTGCTGTTACAAACATATTTTTTATTTTAGTCCGAATAAACGTTTAAACTTCCTTTCAGCATTCTGAGCATTCAAGGATGGCATATAAATACAATTTGGCTTGGTTTTAATTTCCTGCCTGCTTTTCTTTACGCCATTTCGCATGAGCACGATATCGGTTTTAACTACTTCAGCTGGCTGTATCAATCCCTCCTTGGCATCGATCTCAAAAAGATGGTGGTTAGGCTTAAGCTGATCTACCTCGTACACTAATTTATTATCCATGGGATTAACCATCTGGGACCGCAATTCTGTCACAGTCAGATTATCCTTTGAACTTATTGTTAAAACTTCCCCCATTTGTAAAATATTTTATAAATAATAACCTTCGTCGTAAAATACCCCCATCACTATATCATGCTCACTTTCGCCAGTTTCAGGTTCACCGTATACAACCATTGGCATATCACCAACAATTGCATCGCCCCAATTAGGACATTCTTCGGTTTCACAAATCTGCTGGCTCATTATATTCTGTCCAATGTGTTACTCCCCTGATGTGCTGACCTTCCATTGTCTGCCATATTTTCAAATCATGATTATAATGGCCAAAATAGCTTCTATATTTATCAAAGCAATTTCTATCTTCGATTAGCCCTATGAAAAAAATAGGCCGGAATTTAAATCTATCAGTCAAAAACGAATAAACCTGCATTATTCCCGGTTGCTCCCGTTCAGGCAATCCATCTTCAACTTTGGTCCAATCTATCATTTTCCGCTTGTGCTTATATGCTGCATTAAAATATGATCAATTTCGCTATAACTATTTAATTGGGTCACATCCCTCACTAACCTGATCCTGCAATACTCCCCGGCGATCTTACCACCGCGATCCACGATCATAGACGGTGAATCATTTTGATTTGACGGATAACTGCCCATATTTCTCAGCAAGGTTGAATAAAATTTATTCTGCCTTTTTCTCACCCAAAACGGCGCCACATAACTGTATAAGTTTGGATGGTTCGTCTTGATTTTATCTACGAAGAACTTGACTACCGGGCTTGTAATGATGATGCATTGGTAAGTCAGATCGCGCTCCTCTTTTGGATAAAATGACAGATCAATAACCTGGCTGTCAGAAACTCCATAAAACTCATTAAATGTATCTACATCCTTTGAATTATGCAAATATGGCACGCCATTTACAAAAGAAATAAATTCATTACCTGATATTGACTTCTGCAGCATGCCATAGAATTCCGGGACAAATGTTTCGAACCTGGCCCATTGTTTCTGCTCTATGCTGAATGTGAACGTTTCGTTGAGCTCAGTAAAAGTCTCCCGCTCCGTATTCACGAAATCGTTAACCTGAGTTGAGCTATTTTTTCGTTTACGGAAGCTGAATGATATCTCCTTGTATTTTGGATTGACACCAACCGTGAGCTCCATTAGATTACTTAAAATCGTCGCCGGATCTAGTGAGTTATTATAATTCCGCTGGTAGTTGAACTTGTCAGAGAAATAACTCTTTACACCCAGATCGGCGATATCAATAGCGGTGCGATAATCACATAGCGCGATGGCCTCCTTTTTTGAATCCGCCCAGACAACGTAGTTCTTATCTCCCTCTATAAACTGGATGGTGCCAGTATCGGCATATTCACATCCAAACATGCTTTCTTTTTTCTGCTGAGGATCGCCTATGATATTATCGGCACTGGCCACGATAAGCCCGGCAGAAGTACTCCTTACCAGCTGCAGATCATAGTCCGTCATGAACCAATCACTCTGGCAGATGAATACGATCAGTTTATTTTGCGCATGCCCGGCAACAATTCCCCCGCGTTCCTGTCCCTTGAACTGCTTCCGGTTACTTCCTCTCCATGTACCGAATCCGTTGATCTGCCCCTGGTTCACAAACTCGTCAGATTTTATAACATCGTCTGGATACCATTGCTGCATTGCCTGGTTGTTTTTCACCAGAACCCGGCCAAGACTGCTGCAGTTGGCGCCCCAGAAATCTGATACGGACGACGACATGAAAGGATGCAGAATAGCTTTGCCTGTACATTTCGAGATATTCAGGCTACGGTTTTGATAATAAGTATCGAAAGCATTCAGCACGAACTGCTTAGCCAGTATTTTACCTTCGCTGGTGAAATACATCCCCGGCACTTCAAAATATGCCTCTTCTTCTTCGCCGTTGCTTGGGGTTGAAAGCTGTATCCAGAACCCGCACTGCTTGCTCAGGGCCAGCAATCGTTTATCAAATGCAATAAAAATATCACTGCCGGTGATTGTAGCATTCACATTGTTGGTTGTGGTAATGCCTGTAGTTTCATCCGTAGTAGAAGTTGAAGTGCTTTCTTCCTGAACAGATTGATTAAAGTCAGAGCCTAATACCTGGAAGTCCAGATAACCGTTGTTTTTAGCAGGGTCAAAGAGATTACCGTTACCATCATCATAGATACGCACAAAATCTCCAGGCACCTGTTGATATTCTACCGTAGTAGAAAAGTTGTTTTGCTTATTATAATCCAGCAATGACTGTATGCTGATCTTTGCCCGGACCGCTCCGTTTCCGTCAGCAAGTATGTTCCCATCTTTATCCAGGAAAGAAATTGCATCCCCAACCCAGTGAAGATATTTTTTATTCGTCAGCTCTTTAGTAACTGAAAAACTTATGTAGGCAAGATCATTAGGTAATATCAAATCCTGTAGAAGGTTCACCACGATCTGCATAGGATTGAAGTTTCCTTTTTGCGGAAAACTTGGCGCATCGATATAACCGATAAAGTTTGCATACTGCACGCGTCCCGCACGGTCCCAACCTTGCACTGAAACGCCATACCGTCCGCCTTCCTTAATACTATTTACATTCTGATCAGCAAAGGTAAAAGAGAAATTAAAAGTCGCCGGATATATTCTTTCGACACAACTGTTACAACCAACAATATTGCTGTCATAAGGTTGTACATCCAGGCAAGACGCCGCACAGGTTTGCATTAAACAAGATCCTGAAACATTAGCATAAATCCTGCCTTGGTAAGCGGCATTTCCGTCATGCGCTATAATCTCAAAAGCGCCGTCAATGCCTGTATAGGCTGTGGCGCCCTGCGTTAAGGTAACGCCGACACCTGCTATAGGAGCGCCTGTCTTACAGTCAAGGACGGTACCACGAATCTTTATTTGCATGCACGGCCCCAGAGGGCCTCCTAAAAAATCGGCTACCGATATATTTTCCTGGTAGTAGCCATTATCCTGTTTGGCATTAAGGTGAATTGCGGTTTCAGCTAAGATATTAGGGCCATTACAATTCACTAATCCGATGAACTGCACTTCCCCTTTATAGGCAGTTCCCATGGCCATATATTCAAAATAATAGCCGTTGTGATCCGTTATCTTTCCGCTTCTTTCATATTGTGCTAAACCACCTAAACCAGCTTTTTTAATATATGTTGCCCGTTCATAAGGCTGCAACGAAGTATCATCTTCCTGTAAGTACCCTTCGATGAACCGCCATAGATTATTGAAAACACCGGCGTTCCCGGATTGCTGAAAGACATACGGAACAAAAAGATAAAACAAACTATTATTTGTTGTCCAGGCATCAAAATCCTCTGTGCAAACATCGACCTCTATTTCCTTTACAAAGTTGTTTACACCGGCCCAGTTTGAAAGGCCAAACATCGCGTTGATATTATTCTTATTGGCAAGACCTATTATGGAGGTCGATGTTTTCTGATATTGGGTATTCAGATCGACACCCTGACGTGCCATACGTGCGATATATTTTCCAGCTGGCACATCAAACTCAAACTTTTGAACTACAAATTTTCCCTGTGAATGAATGGTTTTTAATAGATCGGTCTGCTGATTATTCTGAGCATTAACCGAAAGTAGCTCCGTGAAATTTCCTTGTTTGTCAATGATACCTTGTTTGCCTTCCGCGTAATAAGGAGTGCCAGCCAAGTAACAAATAAAATTCTTGCTATCGCCCAGCGTCAGCCCAAGATAATCATTGAACTGCGTATTAAACGCAAAACCCTGTATTGACCCTCCGTTATTAAAATTGGTAGTTATACCGCCATATCTTAACGTTGTGTCGCTTCCATTTGTCCAGATGAACGCATTTGAGTCTATCTGGCCAAAAGGGCCCACGGTTGATAAAAAGGCATATAGCGTGATCTTGCGAGTCTTAACGACCGAATAACTTCCGACATCGGAAGGGGTATCCTGCACTGCCAAACTAAACTTGGCAAGCTCCGATTTCTCAAAATTATTATAGTTATAAAGATTATCCAAAAGCAGAATGGAATCCCCGGCAGCAGTTAACCCGATTGATACTAATGGCAAATCTGTCTGTATCCTATTGGCGTCATCCTGAACTGCAAGAGAAGTCTCTTTATCGCCACAATAAGTATACTCTATAGTATTATCAGTATGGTCATAATTCAACCCGGCCCATTGGCCATCCCTTAGCCAATATTGATCTGTATTACTACGCGGTCCGAACCGTTCTATAGTGTCATACAGATACCAGTCACCGCCGCATAATCTTTGGTAGAGAAGTACCCGCTCCACGAGTGCTGAGCCAACATTGATCTTGAGTTTCAGGCATCGTGGCAAACCACTTGCATTTAAATTACACGGATTGCTTTTTTGGATGAATGGTGAGCTGTATGGACCGAATACAGACGTACGATTGTCGGTATTCTGAAACTCAGCCGCAAATTGAATCGCTTTGTCGGTAATATTATTGGGTTTCCCTATGTCATCCGCAGTTGGATCGATAGCCGAAACTTCAATAGGAAACATGGGTGGCCTAATCGCCAGGTCAATATACTCCTGCCTGTCAAACTGTGGTGGCCGCAAAGTATAGTAAGGGTACTGGCTGGCATCGTAGCCATTCGTAGCCACGGCTGCTTCGGTATCTATAAAACGCTGCCAACCGAACCCGTCAGTAAATACGAGGAATATCGCTTTAGCTTTCTTTGTTTTAGTTACAGGATCGTTCTCATAATACACCCGAAGCGTAACACGATGCGGAGGAATACGATGTGCTGGATCATTGCTGAATGCCAATATGGGATCCACCATAACGATCTCCCATTTGAGTGTATCGCCATTGATCCGGTAAATACCGTGAAAGTTATTCGAGTTCCAGTTGAAGTAATATATCTGGTTGGTTTCCTTGGACTCATAGGCGCCCATGGTCATATTCTTACCGGCAGGCATTACACCTATGGAAGCTTTTTTATTAGACCGGATTGGCGTACCTAATCCGAAGTTACCCCCTTCACTACCATCAGCGTTGGCATTGAAAGTAACACGGTAGTTCTTTAAATAAAAAGCCTCATTCTCTGAGGTGTACTTTTCGCTTTTATCGGTAACGACATAAAGCGGTTTGCTCCTGGTAATGCGCTGCGCTTCTGCCATTATTAAAAATCATTGTTAAAATGTCCGTGTTCATAATACTGATCGTCCAGATGGGATTGACCGCGATACGCCACGAGTTTCCTACCATAATAGTATTCGTAGAAATCCTTCAACGTCATCCTGTTGATGTTTCTCCTAAAGACAACCACAGCCCTTGAATGCTCATTTTCCCATTTAGCAACTTCACGGTCACTTGCTTTTTTATCCCACAATACAAGTTCTTTCTTTAAGCCGGTCATAAAAGCCTTCAGGCCCAAACGCGGAATAAGAATATCTTTTGTTTTTATAGTCGCATAATAACGTAGCACGATCTTATCCCAAAGAAATTTTTCAGGCAGAATCAACCGGTTACCATCCTGCGAAATATTGTAGGTCGTTTTACGCTCTTTGTAATATTCAGGATGGGAACAACCACACTCATGAGTAAAGCTAATTCCGCAACAATTAGCCTCCAGCTGAGTTCTGTTATGTTCACATTCGACCAGACAACCGCACTCCTTAACTTCCAGTTTGCAGATAAACGACTGAGTGACTTCCATACGGGTATCCGTCCAGGTTCCATTATCGTATACTCTAACCGGTTCGCCTATTTCCTGGAAAAACGAGCCGTCCGGATTTACATATTTACGGGTATACTTGGTAAAGGTTTTCGGAGTATTGTTCGGAAGATCCATAGTCACCTGCTCAGTAATGGTCTCATAGTCTTTAATAGCTGAGCACAACGAATATTTGCATCCGCATTCGCAACCGCAATCATGATCCAGCGAAACATCTACCACGTCATCCTTTAACTTATCATTGAACACCAGTGGCTTGAAACTACCGTCCCTGTCAACATAGTCCAGCGTGGCAAAATCAAAAAAGTCATCTGGAAGCGGTAATACCGGAAGATGAGGATTCAATTTTATCACAACCCGTTTGGTATCTTTTATTACAGCAAGATTAAGGCTTTCATAAACCTCTTTAGCAACTTCAAAATATTGCAGGCGCTTTGTGGCCGAGAAGTCTCCTTCCCTGGACATGATAGATTTGACCGCATCCGCAACTTTGCTAAATCTTCCTGTATTAAAGTTTTCCATTACTGACCCTGTGATATTACTGCAGCCATCAGTTTACAAACTGTCTGGCAATCGTTACTTTGTATGGCCTGCGCTATTTGCGCTGCCACATCGGCGGGGATCGTCAACCCTCCCTGCTGTTGTGATTGATCCTGTGGTGCATCTGCATCCGGATCTTGTTGCTGCGCATAGGCGCTCTGTAAATCAAATCCTGCCATTGATTAAAAGTTTAATATACATTATGCTACCTGGGCAGCTGATATTTTGGAGTTTATTTGCTGTACGTTAGGGTTCTGATCATCGGTTTTATCAACGGGGAATCCCTCTACACGTAATACTATACCCAACACATCATTGATCATATCCCACGCGATATCCTCCGGTACATCAACATCGTCGTCGTCGGCCACATAAACCATTTCTACCTGTTCAACATCCGACCCGAACAAACGTATCTCATTGCTTGACATGATATAAATTAATTCGCCGGTATCGTCCAGAAATTCGTTGGTGCAAAACATAAACTCTGAGCCAGCTGGTGCCTTTGAAAAATTGATGCTGTAATCGATCTTCCCTCCATCGTTGATCGGCGTGATCCGGATCACACCATTACCATCAGGCAACTTAACGATCTTCGTTACATCGAAATCAATATCAACCGTTAATATACCCCGATCACTCTTAGCTGTTTTAAACTCTGCTGCACGAATCTGGTCACCTACAAACGCAGATACATTTCCCTGCTGTCTCTCCTGGATATACCTGGCACGAACAACCGAACCTTTAGCCGCACGGCACAGCACGATAAAGTCACGACGATCTATTTTATGACGTGATTTTACTACGCCATTATTATAGACATCATTGATAACATCAGCTATTACCAGCAACTTCATGTGCGCGATTTAAAGATTAAAAAGTTGACATAAGATAAGGAAATTATATCTGCTATCAATAATAAAAAGGTGTAAATGTTCCACTGGAAAAATATCGAAGCGACGATGCAAAATGTCAAACCGCCCCAAAAAGACGACATACAAATAATACATCCTATCAATGGCTTTCTTAAATATTTCGAGAATACATATTCATCCTCTTCCTTATAGAAAGCAATTCTTCTGTTCATCTGATCGTACTGCATTTTACCGCCGTAGAATTCTTTTATCCAGTTTTCTGCTGGCAATGTGCTACCATTGCCGACAACACGCCAACCTCTTACATGAAAGCCATCCTGCCAAAAATCATCCCAAATCACTACTAGTCCATTGTCCCTGGGGAAGGTAGTAGTATCCAGTACTTCTTTAGCAAAATACCTTCGGCGTTTTTCAGTCTTGTGAAGAAACTTATAAATCGGATAAAATATCATTTCACTATCGTCATCCGTTCCGTCTATTCTCTTGGTTGTTTTTCCTTTGGCGGAAATAAATATACCATTGATGAAAATTGCCTGAATGAATAGGAAAAGTATCCAGTCAAGTAAACAAACGAAAATATCTGCCGCAGTTCCCATATTATTTTGATTTTACAAGTGCCATATAGTCTACAGCAGGATTCTTGTGATTAGCAATCAGCTGTTTAAGCATATCCGAATCTTCAGGGCCAAACATAGGCACCTCTCCCGGCTTAGCAATATTACGTCCAAGTATTGCGTTGATCTTAGGATCTCCCTTCGCGCGTAATACGGCGATATCAGACCCAGCAAGGTTACCATTTGGATAGGTACGGTAATATTGCGGTTCAGCATCGTAGTCGACTGGGTTATGAGCCCATCCGCCAAGCCAATTAGCAAACTCCGGGAAGTTGCTCCACTTCATGCCATCCTTGTTGAACTTTTCCATGTCGTCCTTAGAAATACGAACTCCATATTTCCCTATAACGACGTTTGGATCGGCAGTCATTTTATAATTCATACTGTCGCCTGGGCCATCGTCTGCGGATGGCTTCTTTAACAATACTGATTTGTAATAGTCGTCTGTTGGCTGCATAAAACTACACTTTAAAATAAACCAATCTTCTTTAACTCCTGACCACCATCACGCAACTCCCCGTCCCTGGCAAATATAGAATATAAGGTGTACAATCCCTTATAAATATAAGCATGCGCATTGTCGCGCCATTCGCTTTCAACTGCTCCTTTCATATCCGGATCATAAGAGTAACTCTCATCCGGGTTCATCGAATAACCATAGCGGTATGTTTTCGGCATACGAATATAACGAAGCTCCACGAAAGGAATGTCAGGTGGCAAAACTTTTATGCTTGACCCTTCAAAATCGCATCCTATAGGATCGATCAGCGTTGGCATTTTAAAAGAATGAGTGGTGAGGTCATTGTATTCATCAACATCAACCACGTCAAGATCCTGACATACGACATGTTTCCTTGCAGCCATTTCCTTTAACTGATCGTCAGTTGGAACTTCGCCATCCTTAATATCTTCAGGCAAACAGAAACGGGTTTTCTTAGGATCGTTCTTATCTTCCAGGAAGATCCCTCCGCCGGTAAAATGACGATAGTCATCAGGAAGTTCGATTACACCAAACTGGACAGGCACAAGCTTCTTTGCCATGAACGGCTTGAGAAGATCGACAACGCTACGGTTTTCCGGATAAACCTTAACGCATTCATCCATTAGCCATGAACTCACCAGATTATAATGCGTGTCAAACACATGGATAGGGTAATGTTGATTCTGCTCTGCATTTGCTGTCGATAAAACAGCCTGCAAAGACCTATCCATGGAAAGAACCGGAATTTCGTTCATTTATAAAATATTTTACGGCGTATCGATTTCTATACTTAATACATCCGGAGCGCTTACACCGCCGGTAGGCACCGTCAATGTAATATCCGATAATCCTGATAACGGTTGACTATCTAAAACAGTAGTACTATTCTTAACCAGTTTCAAATGAGCCGTTGGCGGACCTAAAGTTCCACTTGGGGTCACCACTATACTGCCTGCAGATACGGCTGCAGTATAGTCAGCTTTACTGGTGGAAACAACGACACCGGTAAAGCTAGCAGGAATCCCTGTCGCAGAACCTCCGGTAATTTGCAAGGCTATACCATATCCGGCCCAAACGTAGAAGTTATTTACCGTTCCACTGGAAACAGGGACCGTAATAGTAGGCATCCAGTCGCTCACAAACCTTGGCGATGAAGTATTGTCACACACGGCACGCACCTGGAATGAATATGTTCCTGTCACCCCTGTTGGTATCGGAATATTAAAGTTACCGCCCGGCGCACCAAAATCATTAATAACCGTGGTCTGACCACCAGTTGGATCAGTCATCAATACTTCTACAATAGTTTGGGATCCCGAAAGTGCAACCTGGACGCCGAAGTTCGCGCCATTTAAGCCTATATTAACAGATAGCGGAACCACGCAACCATTTGGCGACGCGCCTGATACCCATGGAGAGTATACACCATTTGAACATAGCTTACGCACCTGAACCTCGTATTGAGCGTTAGTAAGCCCTCCGGAACCTATTGCTATTGGCAATGCACCTGCAGTTGTATTTACCTGGGTGAAGGTCAATCCTGAATTGGCTATCCTGTAACGTACCTGGATGACCGTTGAACCATCACCGGTATCGTTTGCATCAACAGTTAATGTGCCTGAAGCAAATACTCCTGAAACGTTCGTTACTGGTGCACAAACAGCCCCAGCGCATCCCTGAGATATACCACATAGCTGAGATGCCAAGTCTGAACTTGCTGTAATTTTTGTCAATATAATTGAAGCCAACTCATCATAACTAACCTTTGCACATGATCCCCCCTTGGTACCGAGTATGCCATCGGTCGAAACCAGCATTTTGTCTACCGTACCAAAAAGCGAATTGATATTCACGCAACTTAATCCGGCTGCATTTAACCTGGTAAATAATTGCTGCTGAGCCAGGATCATGTTTTTCAGCACGTCACTTAACTTTGCAGCCTGATCAATAGTGATTTTATTGACAGCCGAGTAATCACTGTTGAAGCTATACTGCTGCAATCCTGCCACACCGAACGCAATTTCAGTCGTGTCCAAAGCACAAACATAATCGAATAACAGCTGAAGTAAATCCACCAGGGATTTTGTATTCGTTGAAAATAAATAGGTCTTCGTTGAGGTATTTCCGGAAACGACCGTGCTTACCGTCAGGGTAGAAACTTTGAATGTATTAGCCAGAGACTGAATAGTAACGGTTCCAGCCGTGTCATCCTCATTGACTGTAAAGGTTCCTTTTGAAAGACTATTAAGCCAAGTAGATATACCAGAAGGGTTCAACAATGAAAGTCCATCAGGCGCGGCCACACTTGCTCCATCAATAAATATCGCAGTTATAGTCTGAACGCCGCTTTCATTGATCGGAACTGCCAATATATAATCGGCACTTGAAAGATCGATGATGCATTTTCCGTCAAAGCTATTGAGCGCATCCTGGAAAAGTGTCTTATCAACTATGGCATTGAATAAGGATTTAAGATTATCATCCTCATCAATAGCCACCAAAATATTTTCAGCCAGCACACCATAATTCAAGGAGATTGCATAGATGTTTTGACAACCCGACTGCGTTAAAATGACATTAAAGGCCAAGTCATCATTGTCATTAGTAACAGCTGTAGTTGCACCACTGATCGTGTAAGTGGTATTGCTTCCTTCCGTTACTACATCTACGTCAATTCCGCATCCAGCGGCTACTACAATAGTTTGAGTAGCATCTACCGTGCGCGGAGAAATTAATTGCGCTCCGCAATTACAGTCACATCCAAGAATGTCAGCTATTTTCAGTATTTCTTCCGAACTCGAAAGCCCTATTTTTTCTTTTGATAGGGCCAGATAAACATAAGGTGATATTATGTCTAATTGAGCTTTAGCCGATTTGCCACGTTCAGTATTGGGCCATTGCTGGTAAATGTCAGTGACTGCTTCTATACAACAAATCACGCTGGCCAGACCGGTATTGCAATTTACCGAAAAGTTAAGTTTAGTAATATATTGAAGCTCCAGGAAAATCCCATCCTGAAGATCGTAAGTTGCAGTAGTTGTATTTTTTACAATATAGTCTCCGGTATAAACAGAATCCGATCCGGAGATTAAGAAAGGTGTGACTGTAAATGCCTGTGAATCTAAGGTGCCCTGAGGGTAATAGAAATTTCCCGATTTAGATACAATTACCGGCGACTTGCCATTATAAGATAAATTTGTAGTTTCTGTTATTTTTATACTTGGTGAATCGCAGTTGATATCTGCAGTTAATTGTCCTGGAATGGTACCATTTTGAATCGCTGCCGCTTCACAAATATTTTTCTTTACTTCTACAGTAGTTAATGTTCCATCCTGGTCCTTTAAGGTAGCAGTGATCTGCCACCATCCGAACATAAAAAGATTGTTTGGAATGGATACTGTCTTCGTATGCCCGGCAAGTGTAATGTCCGGAGAGTTAAAATCAATATCCTTGATCGTAATGCCGCTTGGATCTACAACTTTAAAAAATATACCTTGTATGGTGCCGCTTGGTTTAAAACTAGTATAACCATCAATGACAAATAATATTTGCTTGCTGGCTAATTTAAACGTAGCTCCGAATCCGAAGTTTACAATATTATCCGAGTTTACTGGAACTGGGTTCATCTTTTCAGGATTATAGGAATTTAAAAAAAGGGACTGGAGAATGGTTACCCGCTCAGCCAGCCCCCTCTGGGTTGGGAAGAATACTACACCTGGTGAAGGGGTAGAATCTTTGGCAATTCAGCTGCTAATTCCCTCCGCAATTGCAGCCACCGGTTCCGGTGCCGTCTTTTCCGCCGTCTTTCAAAATCACATTTTTCATGATCGTCGTTATAAAATTAATAATATGGTTAAAAACTCTCTATTAATTATAGGTGATCGTTAAGATCGCCCCATACACAGAAGTAGTGGTTAAAGTAACCACACCTGATGCCTGCGTAAAGGTACCGCCTGGCGTTGTCCCCATGGCAGTATTTGCAGCTGTTACCACTCCGGCCAAAGTCGTCGCCTGGACGCTAGGATAGATGGTGCCATCGGCATTAACAGTCAACACATAGTTTGTCATGCCACCTGGCAACGCACCTACAGTATTCGAGTTGAATACGCGTGCGGTTTCGCCGGTCAGCAAGTCGGCAGTTGATGAATGCAGCACATCCGGACCTAGCGGAACAGGATCCTTATACGATGAGAACGTATAGGTAGCGCGGCCACTGGTATAACCGGTCCGTAACAACGTGCCCGGAATGATATACTTCATATAATCCAGGTTAAAATCCTGGAACGCTACGGCACCATTATCCTCTTCGCGGGTCATGGTATAGGTTGCGGCAACCGGCGGAATATAGGCCGGAATGCTGTCATAAGCAGAAGCAAGACTTGGCGTAGATCCGCAACATGCATTACATGCGTTGATCACTAAATCGACTGTCGCGACATTGAGCAACGTACCAAGTCCGTCAATTGACACCCAAACGCCTTGCAGCGCATTGATATCATTCGGATTGGTAAAGGTCACCTTATACTGCTCAATCCCGTCACTTTGCACCAGCCATGCCAAACGCGGAGTGCCCTGCATTAAGGCGCAGTTGAAGGATTGCAGAGTTGTACAGTTGCCCAGGAACTCTTCGTTCTGATAAAGGACACTGGCTTTAAAAATAACTCCCATTTCTTTATGGTTTTAATATTAATTAAGAACTTCCATTAATTTTCCGTTGATCTCCTGAGCCTTCACATAAGCCTCATATATCTCCGGCTCTAAGATGCCTTCCGACAGGAATTGAATCTTATCAGTGGCGCTTATGCCTTGATATAAGAACTCTTTTGCTTCGTCGATGATCAGTACTGCGTCTCCTTCTTGTGTAAAGTCTAACACCCGGTTGCTCTGCATCTGTTCAAGTATAAATTTAAAGCGGAGTTTGGTAATCTCGATCACCCGAAGGAAGTTGTCAAATTTCTTAACCTCTTCCAATAGCTGATTGAATATTATCTCATTCTGCGCCTGCGGATCTAACTCAAACAGGTTTGCCAATACCGCCAGTTTTGCTTCGCTGTTTTCAGCTTCCAGCACGATTTGTTCAGCCTGGTTGCGACGTTTCATATCGCTCACCTGAGAACGGTTAAGGTTTTCCGGATTGTACTCACAGAATAACTGCTCACGATTATTTGGATCGCGTGACACGTTATCCTTATTGTACGTGTGATGCCTGATCATTTCAATCAGCGGCCCGTCTGTTTCCCTGTTAAAGTCATTCAGACCGTTGCTGATGCTTATCTGGGCATCCTCATCCGTTACACGCAGCTTAAGCACGTTGTCCTGGTATTGTTTATCCAGGGACGAAGTACCGCGCATATAGCGTATCTCTACGGGCCTGCATTCGGCAAATTCTTTTTTGCCTAAGTCATGCTTCTCGCCCCATTTGTGAAAAACCAACTTGCCGGTGGGCACGCCATTCTTCAGTTCCTGCCAGGCCCATGCTCTTGAAAAGTTGGGGATTTGTATCTCCCCAACCTGCAAGATCATCTTCGAAGTCTGACCGTCAGGCAACCCCGTAGTTTTATTTAAAAAACCTTCCTCAATTTCTGATGGTACTGCGCCCATCACCATTATCGAAAAATATTTACTCATTTTCTTTTAGTTTAGCATTCTTTCCCTAGAATTTACACAAAAACGATTAGCAGGTAGCTTTCCTGATGGTACCCATTTTGCTTGCGCAATGGATCTCCATGCCATAAGATGTTTTTACAAACACGTTAAGGTCACGGCAACCACGTTGACGGGTATCATCCGGCCATATTTTATCCTGCCATGCAGATTCAGCACCTTTGATGTTAACGAAGGTTACCGGAGCAACATCATTACCATTGGTATCTTTAAATGTACATGCAGGCAGCATCAGTGCAAAGTTTTCCTGGTAAGCGCCATAACGACGGTTATCAAAGGTATCGATCAGTTTCGGGGTGAACATATACCCGTAAGCGCTGAAAGTACCGTAGTCATACCAGCTGATCGCACGTTTGCCTTCACCACCTAAGCCGAACAACTGGTAGTTCTTACCAATCTCAGTTGCTTTGATCAGTGCAGCCATAGCATCGTTCCAGTCGAACTTGAATCCGAAATCATGCAGCAACATATAATCAGTACAGCCATTAACTTTACGTAAAGCTTTGATCATGTTGAACAACATAGATTTTAAGGAAACACCGTCTCCCGGATCATAACGACGTGAGAACATGCCCTGACTATCTGCAGTTGGGATAAGGCCGTCAAAACCCTGGCGAAGCACGTCATCTCTGCGGCCCCACAATGAGTTGATGATCTTATTGTCTTTCAGGCGAACCAGAAGTTCTTTGGTAATCTCAGGCAATGACCACATCTGAATCTTTTCACCAGTAACCGGGTCGATACCTTTAAACAGTTTGAACTCTTTGTCGTATGCATATCCATCCAGCTCATCTTCAGAAATAGGAATCATATCTTCGAATTTCTGGATAAAGCCTTTACGTAATGCAGGAGGATTCTTTACGAAACCAGAACCGGTGATACAGTTACGGTCGCCTTTCTTATACATACGCAGGGTATCCATAACAAGCGTATAATAAGGGAACTGGCTAAGGTCAAGCGTTTCACCATTAATCGGTGTAAGGCCCACTGTATGGGAACCGGCAGTTGTCTTCGTGGTATTGGTAATGTTGACAACCTGGTTAATTTCCTTGATATAACCACGATATCCCTTTTTAGGAGGAGAGTATTTACCACCACGGGAATAATCAGATTTGTCAAGGTTTGCGGTAACTTCTGCGCCTGGTGCACCTTTGGATACACCACCAGTTAAGGTAATGGCCAAGGTAGTAGGTTCGCAATATTCAGTCCAGTAATAAGGATTAGTTAACACTTCACGTTTATCCTGGCTAATCATAGCCTGAATTTCCGCAAACATACCTTCTACACCTGAGTCCTTATAACACATGATTGTGCCATCGCGCAGGGAAGGCTGTAATGCGATCTGAGCAAGTGGATCATACCACACAAGCTGCGACTGACCTTGCATAACGGTATCGATATTGAAGGTACCGGCGTCGCACTGAAATCTTTTTACGAGCATCTCTTTTGAGTTTAATTGTTAATCAAATGGGTTAATTATGCAAATGCCTTTTTAAGCGGTTGCTGCTCTTCCGGTGTAAGCACGTTTGAATCTGTCACTACTGGCTTAGCCGCTTTTTGCTCCTCAAAGGGCGCCTTTGCACCAACAGAACCTTTTTTCAATCCTACGCCTTCCCGAACATCACCAACTACTTTGGTAATTGCATCGATATTCTGAAAATATATCTCCTTTTTGATCTCTCTTTCAAACTCAGCACGTTGCTCAGCGGTGCCTCCTTTTTCAAGGAAATCGTCGAAGTAATGGTTTTTAACGAACATGCGCTCTAAAGCATCCATGTCCACATTTTTCAAGACTACAGTGGCCTTATTTTCACCTTCACCAAATGTCAGTTCTTTCGGTACTGAATCGGCGATGGTTGACTTAACGAATTTTTTGAATTCGGGAATGGCCACCGTCTTGCGGTTCTCATCATCGAAAACCTCTTTAACATCATTATACTTATCTTCCAACGGCTGGATGATACTTTTTGCAGCAAGGTCCAGGTTCTTTTTGCCTATATCCTGAAGAGCTTTATTATCGGATTCGATATGATAAAGCTCATTGAACGCATCGCGGGTCTCGTCTTCGGTTGCCGGATTAGCTTTACCATCGCCATCGACGCGGCTCTTATTAGCTTCCTGGAATTCTTTTTTGAACTGGTTATATACCAGATCCTTCGGTTCCATTTTTTTCAGGGCATCCAACGTGGATAGCTCTTCATTGGTGAAGACCTTGTTTTCTACAGCGTACTTATTAAGCGACGCAGTATAAAGCTCCTGCTTTTGCTTTTTCTGTTCCTCAGTTTCAACAACCGGGTTCAGTTTTTCGGCAAGCTCGGCTTCCGACTTAACACCATACTTTTTAAAGAGCTCCTGCAATGCAGAATCCTTGATCTGCTTTTCTTTAGCCTCAGCTTCCGCTTTTGCTTCTGCCTCCGCAGCGGCAGCTCTTTCTTCCGGGGTTCTTGTGTCGCGTGCAGCTTCCTGCAATGCTTTGATCTCTTCCGGAGTTTTATCTTTATTTTCGTCAGCTATCTTAGCATCCTGTTCCGCCAGCTTTTCTTCGTCAGTTAAGGCAGCGACACGTTCTTCCTCAGCTTTGGCTTTAGCCGCAATTTCTTCTTCGGTTTCAGTAGCAGTTGCCGCGGCGCCTTCTTCAGCAGCAGGCGCAGGTGTACGGCCATCACCAATGGCACCCACCTCATTTTTTGGATCGACTACGGCCTTCCCACCACCGTCTTCTATTAAAGCTTCATTTATCATGTTTCCCAGAATAAAATATTTTACAGATTATGCTAACAAATATATTTGGAATTTGGAATCATGGAGATTGTGCTTATATTTATTGCAATCAATTACATTACATATGGCCTCTAAAAGAGATGAAAAGTTTCCAATAATTGAGATACTTCACGGCGTACCTATAAGGAAATCAAATACGATATGCCTGCGGTTTAGCGAAGACGCATACCGCGATCTCGTAATTCAATCTCATAATACTTCATTGAGCGTTAGTAAAATCGTAATTTTACGGAATGGACCTTGCCAGGAATGCGGCTGCGACAACGTAACAGTTGCAGTGCTGAAAAAAAGAAATGGCTATCGAATTCAAGACAATGGGAATAACCTCGTAAAAAATGGCAAAGGACAACACGATACTGGAGAGAGCCAGGATATTAAGGCACAAGCTTGACGGAGACTGGAAAGTCGACTTTGAAGAGATGGGTATCTGGGAAGATGTAGAACCGCTCTATGCCCATGTCGAATCCAAAAAAAATGCAAACATTATATTTATCTATATAGTATTCGCCTACCATTCTAAGTCAGAATACATCAATCCCCACAAGGACCGGTTGGAAGTTAAACGATCTATCATGCGCAGGTTCGCCGGTAAAGAATCGCTTGACAAAGAACTTTTCCTGGACGCTGTTCTTGGCGGCGATGCAGTAATTGACAACCTGATCGAATTTATTATTAACGATCAGCGCGACTGGCGATGGAACACGATTATCTCCAACATGGAGTTTGCATCCAAGGTTACCGCCAAATCCCGTACCGAAGATTTCAAAGAGTCTGCCGACCTGTTGGACCTGGCTGATAAGCGCCGGGAAAAAGCAGACAAACTACTCGAAGAAATTCGCCGGGACTTTGTTGAACTGGATGGCAGCCTGGATCAGGAAGGCAAACAGAAAATAACCGAACGTACGCAAGATTTTATGTCCTGGGAGATGTTCGTTAAAAAGAAAAAGCTGGATGACGCAGCCAAAGAAGCCGAAGATCGTGAAAAAGCTGCCAGCAAAACAAAACGCAAAAAAGAAGAATATGACGATTCGCCTATTTAAGCTGCACTATCCTGTTCCGTTGCCGCCAACTTTTTATCAAGATGGTGCTGAACTACTTTTTCCTCTATCTTTTGCTGACCACGCATTTGTGTGGTGGCCGTAGTTGTTTGACTCTTGATGCCTTCCAATAGCTGAGCAATCTTATAGTCCCATTGCTTCATCATTTCATGTGTTACATAATTACCTTGGCTGGTAGCATTTATCTGAGCAATCTTCAAATCATTCTCCATCTTAGCCTGAGCTGCCTGAGCCTGCTGTTGGGCCTGCTGCTGAGCAATCTGTTGAGCCTGCGCCTGCTTCAATTTAAGCGCCAATATACCATAAGCCTGCTTAGCATTTTCGATGATAGAAAGATAAAGCACAACATCCGGGGTAAGCACGCCAGCTGCAGCCATAGAATCCGCCACCTGCATAATCTGCTTTTTGAATTCGTCGGTAAGCTGGTTTTCCAAATGCAGGTGCATGCGGTGCATAGGGATATCTTTGAGTGATTCCAGCGCCATAGCATTTGCCTGTCCAACGATATCCATTAAGTTTTGGAATCGCGGACTATTCTCACCTTCGTCAATAACTTCCTTAATATAGTACATCAACCAGTCGGCCACGTTTTCCACGGTCGATATATAAGCCTCTTCCAGGAAATAACGTGAATTGCTCCCGGCTGCAAGGCTGGCGGTAATACCACCGAGATTGGTTCTTGCCTGGGGCGCCTGACCTTCTGCAATCGGATTGATACCCAACGATTGGGTCATCATTTGGTATAGGCTGGTGATCAAACCAAGTCGCTTAGCGGCAGTATCTAACGAGTTAAGGTCAGTCTTAACAAATGGTTTGATATCAATTGCTTTGCCCTCCTTATCAACAACAGATGCCAAACCGCTGCCTGTCTGGTGAAGCATTTTAATATACTCCATGGTTTTCTGCTGTTTGTTCATTCCTTGATCTGGAATATCAACCCACTCCATCATGGCCTCAATAACTTCCTTTGCCCAGATAACACCATCCGGACGGGAGTTGGCAATGTCATTTTGGAACTGGTGCCACAAATGGATAATATCATCCATGTAGGTATGCATAATCTTGGAGAAAGACATGCGTTTGATCTTATAGCCTCTTAACGAAGCCTTGGCATATTTAAAGTCTTCGCCTTCACGCTGCTGATCCTGCAACAATCCAAAATCATAAATGAAAAGAGACTGCTCCTGGAATCCGGTTGTACCACTGGCTGAAGCCGTATCTGTAAGGGTTAATGGCTGATAGTAGAATTTATACCAAACGTTGTAATGCTGCTCGATGCGTTTAGCCTGTTTTAAACGACGCCCCGTTTGAGTAGGTGTATAATTATAATCATCCGGAGACATTTTTTTATACATCTTGTTCCCGTTGTCGGTATATTCGGAGTACACATCCATATTTTGCGTCTGGCACTCCATATAGCCGATACGGCACTTAGCGGCATTACGCTGGAATATTTTCAGATCGCTGTAGTTTGTTGAGATGTTGTGGTACTGCCGGTTCTTGATGAAGAATTGTTTCTTCTGCTCATCGGTCAGCTTAGCCCCGAAACGTCTTACCCATTCCCCAAAGGAAATATCTTTTTCCATATACCAAAAGGTAATGTCCGACATATCCGGAAGTACAAAGGGGGAAACGTAAACATAAGAAGGGTCAAGGTAATCTATAACAGGATAGCCGGTCGTGTAACTCGTGGTGCATTGAACCGTGTGGCAATTGAAGTTCTTAATGTCTGGGATAATCTGGGCCGCGATGATTTTCCATTTGTTGATCACCTGCATGAACTCCTTGATACTGATCTCTACCCCGATCTCAGCGCCATCCTTGTAGATATAAGTGTTATATAGCGCCAGCTGCTCATCGTTCCAGATATTAGCCTTTAAACTATCAACCACATCTACTGCGGGTTGCGTGCGTCTTTTCTTAGGTGAAGTTTTTGCATCTGCCATTTGCTTAATAAACCGGTACGGACTTTCATCCGGGCGCAACTGGCGAATACCGAAATGCTTATTCATGCCGTTAACGAAATTGCGCATCTGCGGCATGCCTAATATCTGGGCATTATCCTTTTCCTGCTTAAGCATCGAAAACTCATCCGAAGCTTTACACACAATATTCACCGGTAGCTTTTTTAGCTCGGCCTCCTGGATCGTTTCCAGGTGAGCATATATCGGACAGGTATCCCACTTACTTTTAAAATACTCCGCACGACCGCCTTTCTTATTGCCTCTCTCGTCAGGTAGTACAGGGTCAATAAATTCTTTATAGGCTTCGACGTCAATGATGCCCTGCTCCAAATCCCGGTAGAACTTCGCCTCTCTCGCTTCGACCAATGGCTTGCCGATCAGCTTATTAAAGTAAAGCATCTGAGCTGCCCAAAACTCGTTCTTGTCTTTTACGGGGATGAAATTCAGGGAGTCATAATAGACATACCTGGTTTCTTTGTCAGCAAGTTTGTCTGATGAAGTGTCTGCCACGGCGAGTATTTTTGCTTAAAATTAAAAATAATTTATGAATACAGAATTTTTTCTATATTTACCCTCGCCAATAGGACAGATTGTGTTCTTATCAGTTACATGTGAATGAGTCCGCTTTTACCCAGGCGGACTTTTTTAATTTAAGTGAATGATCGGGCTCTCCGACTTTTGCGCCTCAAACCTAACCGTACTCAATATATCTTTCTCAATACAAACGCTGATCACCTTGTCGTATACCTCACGTTCATATAAAGAATCAAATGGCACAAGGACCGTATCGCCTTGCTTTATCCGGCTATTCTCATGCGCGAAAAGACACCGCCTCATCACCGCATCACCTTCGTAAACAGGAACCAATATACCGTTCTCATTCTCCTCGAACGTTCCATCGACAACTGCATATTCCAGGATGACAAAAGGATCTAATGGGATCACTTCACCATCATCTTTTACAATGCCAAAGATAACGGTTATTTCATCCAAATCTCCTTTACGCCAGATATACGTATCACGTGGCCGCTCGTTGGTAGCAGACAATAAATAATCGTCTTCATGATAAACGTTCTTGGCAATCACATCTACCAACTTTCTTTCACCATCGTTAAATAAAATCCGCGCCGTTCCTGTATCGACAGTATAATCTACCATCACAACATCGCCGGGTTTAACGCTATCAATCTCATCTCCCACTGCGACAATCTTAGCCAGATGCACGCCTTGCGAAAAATGCTCATCCTTATCCCTGCTTTTTTCAAATGTCAAAGTGAGCCTGATCTTTTCGCCTTTAGGACCAGGTATTTCCTTATAAAATATTTTATCGTGGTCAGTCTGCAATATCTCTACTATTGCATGCGTAGGTAAGCACTCCAGTTCCATTACTTTTTCATTATGGCATCCATCAAATTCTCTTTCACTGAGTAAGCTTCACCGGTTTTTAATGGAGGCAAGTTATGAAACGCATAAATTTCCCTCTCTCTCAGCATTGTATACACAAATGACCCTATTGCCAAGTCCATTCCAGACCCTTCGCCGAAAAAAACTCTCATTCCCGGCTTGGCTTTTACGCAATCTGGACCGACAATTTTAATAGTTCCCATATTGGGCTTTTTTCTAGCCGTCTCAGGTATGGCTAAGCCACCTTTTGTTTCATTGACTACCGGATCTCGCTCAATAAATATTATATCGGCGTTCGGATCAATAAATACATTACTTTTTTCTTCTTTTACCATGATTATATATGTTAATATTCTTCCTCAATTTCGACTTTTCCCCTTGTCTTTAAACCAAACAAGGTATTGAAAGCTGAACGTTTGCTTACATCCAGGTCGCCCTCCTCCAGGTTATTAGAATAGTATATCTGATCCATAGCATGTTCCATCATAATGTTGGCCATAAATGTATCAAATTTTCGTGTATTTGTAGGATCAAACTTTTTAGCATCTTCGAGTAACGGCAGTAAACCGATTGTCTCCAGCCAGTCCATTTCCTCTTTGGTCTTTGGCCGCTTGATATATGATTGGAATCGCTGCACACCATGCTTGATCACGTTCTTTTGATTGTCTGTCCAAAGGCCGTAAGTGCCCTTCTTTAAATCCTTCAGCAGGAAGTCAAGCGCCTTCATTTCTTTGAACCACTTGTAAACTCCAGGCACCTGGGCCTCATGCATGATAGGGAATCCCCAAAACTTAGCCGCCTTGTAAGCTTCATACGATGGCAGATCAGGATCATCATCACGGTTCAACCACATACCGGCATACCGGTTAGCGCAGTTATTACCGAAATAATCAAACTTGTATTTAGCTATGATGGCCGCTTTAGATATCGAATCAGATGTGGTTTGCACCTCAGCGAATTGTACCGGGTCATATCCGATTGCCCCTTCCGGAGATTTGGTTATTTTCTTAAAGCCATCGTAGTCCTCTCTCCACCGGTTTGAACGATCTTCACCGGTAAGCATTCTTTTCTTTGGCTTGATCGAAATTGTCCAGTAGCCTTTGCCGGTATCTTCGAAGTGAACCCTACCGTCAGTATCTTCAATTAACTCAGCTTTTTCAATGAATGGTTTATCAGATGATTTCTTAAGCACAAAACTCTTAACCTTCTTGATCACATTTTCAATACGGATAGAGTCGAAGGTACTGGTTCCCTCGGCAGTTGCCATTGCCTCGTCTTCGGTAAGCGGCTCACGACGTACCTGGTTAACCCAGCCATTAGAACCCTCTTCATAGTTATTCCGCTCGTTACGAATTACCGCTTCGGCTTTATCTTCATTAATGAACCCGTACTTATCTTTAAAGTCATCGCCGAATTTAGAGTAGATGGCCGATACGAAATAAGGGTAAAGCCCAGTCTTAGTAAAACCGTTTTCGTCACGGGCCTCCGGATTGGAACTGCGGTAGATTTCAATTCCTTCCTCAATAGCTTTTTTCTGGCTCTTAGAGTCACCCAATGTTGACAGTAATGATATTAACCCCTTGATACTACCACCGACTTCCAAACACTTTAAATGCGTTTCAAGGAACTCTTTTGGCGAACATGATATCCACTTCCAAATCTCGTCACCTACGATATAGTCCATCTCGTACGCGTCAAAAGCTGAAGCCGTTGTGCCACTTGGGAAAAGCTGACCGTTTAACTCTACTGCATCATAGAATGAGTAGTCATCGTCGTCGTCAATGCCTTTAGAGGTGAGCTGCAGGATCTGCTGAGGTTTTTTATTATTTGGCTTGTAGAATACTGGCCGCATCCAGGGTGGACGCTTAACAAAGGAATCTACAATCGGGTTGAAGAGGGACTTCTTTGTTTTCTTTTCTTCGATGGAGACAAGGCCGACGAACCTGTCAAAGTCTTCCACGAACCGGTAAGTGCCTTCGGTTTGTTCCTCCATTGACATACCGTAACGACGGCACTTAGAGAATACGCGCCCCTTGCACTTTGGGTCCTTCCAGGTAAGCTCCCTAAATAAAAAATCCTTCCGCTGGTTATCCAGGTAGAAGGCTTTCTTATTCTTAAATGTCATATTCACCAAGTGGTCCCAGTGAATGCCGTTGATGTATGTAGGCTCTCCATTGTTAAAGAACCATGCTCCTTCGGCCCACTTCTGGCGCTGATCTTCTACATAATGAATACGCTGCTGCATACTCATTCGTTTTAGATCAGGGAAAACCGGAGAGCGCCAGTACTGCTCTTTCTTTGGCTTATCAAAATAAAGTATATCTTCCTCCCTATTTGGTTGGGGAGGAAGGACATACTTATAAACGCCCCCATGAAGATCTACAATATCTGCCATCTATTAAACCAGATGACTAATGTAGTAAAATATTTTACAAATTATGCATGCGTACTTTGCTCTTCCTTTAGATAAGGGATCATGGCTTTGCAAATTGATGAAAAGACATGATCCTTGATCGTCTGCGAAGCCGCCAGCTCGGCATATGGTACCAAACAATGATGCTCTTTTTTTTCTGCATTTTTCTCTGGCCCATAAACCCAACCATCCGCTATTTTATCGTTACACCATGCTTGGTGCTGCATCTCAGGGGTCACATCCGGATGTTCGATAACATAATTAACGCCACGTATGGCTGATTCCTTTTGCCAAACCTCGGCTTCATCCCAGTGCTTTTGACTAAAATCTCCATTTGCCTCGCAAATAACTTTATTCGCTTCGTGGCAGGCTGCTGCAATTGTTGCTACGTTCATATGATTGTTTTAAATTAAATTTTATTTAATCGCTCAAGTACATCAGCAGGAGTATGTCCGTCCCATTCCGGTGCGCGTTCTAACTCAGGAATGAACCTACATTCCTCCCATCTTGAGAGTGGAATATGGTAAGTAACCTGACTCCCTTTATTTGTACCAAGACCCAATACAAACCACCGGCCTCCATATGCAAGTTCACCATCTGAATGCCTTAAGCTTTTCCAAACTTTATGAGTATTTAGTTCAGTAAATAAAAGCTGTGTCTTAGCAGCTGTTACTACCCGGCAAAGTGTAATGAATAAGCTTATTCTGTGATCATAAAGTTCCCCGAAGGTATGGTAACCATCTGAGATAAGATTGGTATCTACATTTTCATGTTTTATTGCGGCATTTATTAGTTCTTCCATGGAGTCATATCCTTGGTAATTCAGACTGATATTATTGTCAGTTTTTGCGTTTGAAGCTTCCATTAGCTTGACGATTTAGTTGCCATTGCATTATTGCCCTTAAGTTTAACTACCGATTTCCAAGCTTCTCTTTGGGTTGACGGTAGGTCAGTCCATGGATCAAACTTAGTTCCCGGCGCAGAAGATTCAGTAATAGAGGCCACATAACTTTCATAAGCTATCTGGGCATATTCTGAATCGTTTTTATCTGAGCGATCCTGCCGTTGTTTCAGATAATTCAGATACTCACCTAACCACATACGGGCCTCACAAAGATTAATACGGGACTCATTAACATACATTCCCATATCAGTAGAGGTATTGTTGAATGAGAAGTTAAGGCCCAGTTTGGTGATCACATTTTCAATTTCCTGGCGCACACGTTTAGCTAATATAACTGTATCAGTCATATCGATGTCGTCATACAAATCACCGAAGATCGCCGCTTCATCAGCTCGGTCGTCAATTTTATTGTTGGATACATCATTATCTTGTTTATACGGGCTTTCGTCACCCATTGCACCTAAGGCTTTACCGAGCCACATTTTCCCTAATACAAGGCTTTTATTGGCTTCTACTACATTTGGTTGCCAGTCTTCTAAATACTTCTGAGTTACCTGGATAAGGGCATCTATGTCAACCCTTATTTCTTTGATCTTTTCTATCATTCGTTTGGATAATTTGATATTGTTGATGAATTTCCTGAAAGGCCTGGATGCTCATTTGATTGCCATTCTGGAACCTGAATTACCTCCCAGTCTGTAGCCATCATATCCTGCTGAGTCGGACGCCATCCGTTGAAAACATTAAGCTTCGAATCAATTTTGCAGATATAACTTTCAAAGTTGATAGGATTTTCACTATAAACCTGATCGACCGTAGCTTCTCCTTTATTGCTGATTTTTTCTGTTAACCACGAACGTAATGAACCAGGCAATGACTTATCGGTAGATAATGCATAAGCCAACGTCATAGTATGAGCTGGTCTGATAAAAATTAATTGATCCCTCCAAGCAGCACGAGCCAAAAGCTTACCTGCTTTTAATGCCAACATAGCAAAGTCAAATCCCATCCCCTGAATAGCTATCTCCCAGTCATCACGTGAACCAAATTTTTTAAAATCAGGAGTAGTAAGAATATCACCTGTTCTGGTAAGCAGGCTCATCTCTCCATTATTCATAAACCAATATCCTGTCCATTCCGGAAGACGGACCTTCCATCCGGAATGCATTGCCTTCATTGCCTCGTTAAAGGTTAGCCCGGTTGTTTTGTCGGGAAGGCTAGCTGATTGATTTGTACCCATATCGTATTGTTTTGAAAGTTTATATGTTGCCAGAATTTGAGTTGGACCACCGATTGCTGCAATAAAATCTAATCCAGTTATCATTTTAAAAGTGCCTTTATATGAAATTCTTTAAAAACCGGGTATTCTATTGCTATAGTAAAATATTCGCCAGTTGTTTTCATATTTAACTTAGTCCATATCTTTTCAGAATCACCAGGTTTAAGACATGGATAATAGCTTTGTATCTCTTCAATATCAATCATAGCCGAATCCAAGTGCCCTTTGTTGTTATCAGGAAGCCCTAATTCACGCAGTGTGCTGTCTTCCTTATCCTCAAAAACAACCTCAAATTCATAAAACTTAGACATCGTATAATAATTTATTAAGCACTTTAATCAATAGATCAATACCCTTTGAGGTAATGCTGTATTTTAACTCCCTAGTGGTGCCGCGTTTGTTTAAAAGACCGGCCCGATACATTTCGGCTAACGCCCTGCTCAGCTCGCTCCGAGTTTTACAATAGGCATACTTAAACTTTCTATCGTAAAAATCTTTACAGAGACGTTCCTTTTTGTAAAAGAATAACAACCCGTATAGCTTCGGAACATTTAACCTATAAAGGTCCAATACCCTCCGTTTAACACTTTCATATTGCAACATGTAATCGACAACCTCACTCAATATTTGCATCTTCTCATCAAACTTTTTCTCCCGTGAACCCTTTCTCTTGGGATGGTTGAGTTTAAACAAGTTGTAGATATCAGAGGTTTCAATATGGTTCAGATAAATCAATGCATCCATCACTTGCCTATCACCCTGAACAAATATTCCTTTACTGATAACTTTATCGAGTAGCACCGAATTATTCAAATGTCCAGCGGCAGCTTTTACCGTATCGCTAAATACTTTAGGCGTAATCCCCTCTTCATTGTTCTGAACCACTATCAAAACATTATCACCAAATCCAACCGATAGTATATGCATCTTTTCAGTTAAGGATAGGTAATTGATTGCGTCTGATCTATGCCTGGTTATTTTCCGTTGAACAGACATTTCGAGATTAGCAATCTGATACTCTGTTATATTTTCAAGCTTTAATTGCAGGTAATGATCGAAATTTGGACAATAAATATCTGCTTTATGGAATGTTTTGATACCGTTCATTTGTAACTTTTTCGCTCAAATATCCCACTTTTTTAAGTAAATTGTACGCATCTACTGGCGATTCTACAACGGCTTTTGCACGATAATCATTTCCTAAAAAAACACGCATATCTTTTTGACCATTGCTATCAGCATCCTTATCAATTAATATGAGCCAGCTATGGCATTTATAACTAGAGGTAACGGTTGCATATTCAATTTCCTGTGGATCAGTCGGAATCTCCAATACAAAACCCCACCTAGTAATATCACTTGCGATTACCATAGATAATCTAATTCAATTTTTAAAACGGTCGCCCTGACATACGCATCGCTTAATAATCTACTAATATCGTTGAATTTATCCTCATCAATATTACAACCAACTATTGCATACTGTAATTTTTGCAGATCATCATAGATATCGGAAGCGAGTTCTTGTTTTTTACTCAATTTGGAAAAATGCCGAAATTTAAACCACCAGCTAACATCATGGGGTTCACCGAAGTTATTTCTCACAACTCCTTTGCCATAATATTCGTACAGGCGACCTTTTGTAAACGACTCATGCCAAATAAGTTCGCCGTCCTTGATGGCCTCCTTATTTTTTATGCTTTTTACGCACAGGTACTTCATCTTTATTAGGTTGATGTTCAATAATTTCTACTTTAAACTCTTCGTCAGGCACGGTCATTTCAATAAGATACTGCACGTTATGCTTTTCTAGTTCTTTCATTACAGCGTCTTTTTCTGACCCCAAGGACTGCGCTTCCGGCACAACGATGAAGTTATCACCTTTTGGATTTAAAGCCATCTGGATAGCACTGGTGAGCTGTAGTCGTTCGCCAGTGCTCAGGTTATCTTCCGAAAACTCTTTCCCCTTATAAAGCACTGCAGGCTTTTCGTCAAGCTCTCCGATACTTAGTTCAGGAATAGGAATCCGTTTCTGCAACATCTGGTCATTAGCGGCTTTTGCAAACTTGATCTTTTCGTCAAGTTCATTCCATTTGGCATCCAGTTTTTCCCATTCATCAAAGGCATCCAGACCGGCGTTGAACTTTTCCTTTTCAGTACGGAACTTCACCATCTCCTCTACCTTCTCATTATACAGGTCGTTAGCTTTTTTAGCTATTTCAGAATTATGCTTTTCAGCCGTTTCAATATCGGAAGTAAGTTTCTTAAATTTTTGGCCAGGTAAAAGTTGATTAGCCAAAACTCTTCGCGATTCATCAAGCAATGCTTTTTTATTGCTGAGCGCTTGCAACTGACGCTGCAATTCAGCAATCTGAATGTCGATTTCGGCCTCTTCCTTGCGATGCTGTTCTATGTGTCCAATAATCTCCGTTTCCTTAACAAGACGGGCACGCAATTCTGAAACATCTTTTGTTTCCTTGACCACATACTCGTCCTTCGCTTTCTGGCAATCGGCAAGCGTAAACTCCTGGCTATAGTACTTGTTTTGTTCCTCGAATGTTTCAATATCATAAGAAGATGCTTCTACAATTTCCCATTTAGCATCCCGGCTCGTACCTACCTGACCACGTTCCCGCATCCAGGCATTGATCTTGGTTACATTGCTTTCGATCTCAGCGCCTCCGATAGCTTTTACAAAGTAGGCGTAACGGGTGACAGCAGTCTTGTTCTTATAAAAATATTCGATATAGTCAAAGTAGCCATTCTTAAAGGCGCCTCCGAAAACATCATCCACCATTTTCTCCATGGAGCTACGATTGCCTACAGGGGGATAAACCCACATGCGCTCCAGTTCAACTTCGCCGGTATCTTCATTACGCTTGAATTTACGCTGGATGGTATAAACCTTTCCTTCGGCATTTTTATGAGTAGTTTTCGTCCAGCCTTCGTTCTCTCCATCAGATAGCGGATTAGAAGGATAGTCGCCCTGGTTTGTATGAGCAAGTATCAGCTTCATGATATTAGATTTACCCTTCTTAATATCACCCATAAGGATCGCTGATTTGCCATCAAGAACGATCTTACGGTTTTTATGCTGTTTGTAGTTGTAGCATTCAATAGTTAGTACTGCCATTAGTAGTTAGGATTAGTGTTGATTTCGTATTCGGTTCTTAGATACATAGTGAATTCATGAGCAAGATCGGTAATTGCTACCGAATCAATCTCCAACCGGTTCGAATAAACCTGGGCGGCAAACTGCAATCCCAAAGCTTCCGGCGTTCCTGCCATGTTGATGTGTTTACTAGCCGGGGGGATAGATCCGCTTGGCTGTGCAGGCCGCGAGGCAACGAAGGGTTTTACTGAATTAATTCCAATCGTATGTACATTACGCGAGAACGATTTCACATTAAAGTCAATGATATCTCCTACAGAAAATTCAGTAAGATGTTCAGATGTTGAACAGTATTGACAAGGATATTCGATATCATCTACCATGATCGTACAACCATGACAGTATCTCATCCCTCCCTGTTCAGATTTAGTGTCCTTGAAGCTATCTATACCCTCATTAACTTCAAGTACGCGGCCAATAGCGTTTAGTCCTTTTATCAGTGTTGCCATTATTATTTTTTAAATTTGTTACCCTCGAATAAGTCCGGATTAAAGTCCTCCATAGTGAGTTCATCTCCGAACTTTTGAATAAGCTTATCCATTACGACACCAGTACCAACGCACTTTACCCCATGACTTATGGCAATCGTATCAAATGTATTGCATATTTTATTGAACTTAATTTTAGTCAGTCGCGAGATGGACTGAGTAATAGTAATTTTATCGTCTTTCTTTGGTGCTCCCATAAATACAATTTTAACAAAAGTATAAAAAAATTATTATTGAAATAAAATAATAAATAATTATTTCAAATAGTTATTGAAGGTAAATAATCTTTAATCACTTCTATCTTTTCTACAGTTATAGGCTTGCCGTCTTTATAATACCTGCTAAGTAACTTTAATGAGTTGCGAACATCCCGTCCAGACATCGGGAATTTGTTGGCGATCTGGGTAATGTTTTCAAGCGGGATATTTAACCCGTAAGAAGGTGTATGCGTCTCCCAAATCTTAATCAGATCATCAATCTCTGGATTTTTATATTCGATGGAAACTGTTACCCTGCTCATGATTGCCTCGTCGATGATATCAGCCCTGTTGGTGGTCAGGAAGAGAATGCCGTTATAATATTCTAACAGGCGAAGGAAAGTGCCGACAATACAGTTCTGAGTAATATCTTGGCCGCGTTTATAAATGTACGTATCGGCTTCGTCAATCATTAAAATACAATTCCATCGTTCAGCCCGGCGAAGTACTGCACTGAGATTTTTTTCGATATCATTCACACTAATGCCTAACTGGGAAGACTGTATTTGATAGAGAGGCTTTTCCACATACTCAGAATAAATCTCGCCGGTTAAAGTTTTACCATTTCCAGGAGGGCCAAAACCTAATATTGTTAACCCGCCTGATTTACCTTCGATAATGTCCTTTCCCTCCATTTCCAATTCACCGTCGATCATTGAATTAACCAACGCTTTTACAGCAGGCTTAACTATCAATTTCTCAAGCAGATTTTTATTGTATTTATACTCTTCAAGTACGCTGACATGCGCTGTACAATATGAATGTTTACTGATATTATATAGGTTGATATAAAAATGGTATGGCAGATATGACATCCCAAAATTAGTGCTTACCGTAATAGGCATCCCTTTTTCACCGGCCTTGACAATGAATTCATCCACTACTAATTTTTGCAGGCGCTTATCTTCAATAAAACTGGTAACGCCGCTCCAATATCCAGAACTGGTAAATCCAAGACTCCGACAGATGTACTGCTTGCCGATACATTCCAGTTGAACTTTTTTCCATAATTCATAATGAGATATGTAGGTTGACTGCAAAGCCTCAGAATGATAATAGACCGCCTGGTTAAGTAATATTTTCCTTACACTGAGATATTTTCGTTTAACATCGGACTTTTTTGCCTTTGCTTTAGTTTCCACCACCTGCTCATCATCGGCATTTAACTCTTCATCCGACGAGTCGAAATAACTGTCTTCGGATAAATCCTCTTCAATTGCAGCGGTTTTCTCATACATATGCCATTCATAAAAATTGAACGTTGTGCTTTTGTTACTACAGTCCTTGCCTGATTCAATAAAACCCCTAACTAAGTTCAAAGCAATATGCCGAGGGTTGTATTTTTGGGCCGGAACAATTGACGTGCTGTTAATCGCCCATGGCAACATTACTCCATCTTCTCCCATTGTCCAGAACCAACGGACTTTTACTGATTTGATATAAGCATCAAGTGCCTTCTTAAAAATATCTATGTTTTTACATTCAACAATATCCGGATTATCAATTGCCTCCAGGAACCGGTCTATTTTTTCAATGATAGATGCGGATACTTTTCCAGATAACTTTATGCGCAGTTTTTGAATTTCTTGTTTGGTACGATTTTCTATGTCGATCTTGATGGTTTCCAGATCGTCTATTCGTTCGGCTGGCTTACTTAGTTTGGTTGTTGTTTTCCAATCTGCCACAGAAAACAAATTCTTATTTGTCTGGTAAAGCTCTTTAGCAATGCTGAGTTTAAGTGTTATGATCATTTATAAATTATTTATCTGGGAGTTAATTTTGGTTGCATTATTTATTTTGAGTTCAATTAATTTAAAATCAGGAGAATTCTTTGGAGTATTTACCAATAATATTCTCAAACATGCTATATATTTTGGCAATGGTAGATCGGCTTTTTCTTGATTACAACTATAGCAACATGGCAGCGTTGGTTTCCCTTTACCGCCTTGACTTTTGGGAATAATATGTTCCCGCGTTCTATCCGTACCACTGGGTGCGCCAACTCTTTGCGTTAACCAAACCTCACAATAACAGCATTGCCCTAACTTCTTGTTTAATGGCTTTATTTCTGCTTTCGGAGATTGTTGGATTGGTCTGCCTATGCCTAAGAATTCTGCTTTGTGATGTTGCTGCAGTTCTTCTAAATTCTGCGCAACTTTATAGTACCATTTCTCACCATCTACCAAATAACAAAACCATTCATCATTATCAATCGGTTCTTGCTTTGTGAAAAGTTTTGCTTGCCTTTCTTTATTTTTCTGCTTTTTGGTTTTTACAAATCCAGCAAAAACATCTAAACCTTTATTATTTAAGGTCTTCGGGAAGATTGTATCTGCTAAATCATCGCTTGAATATCCAATCAATTTGATATTGGCCATCTGTAAAATATTTTACGATTTAGAAAGTCTACTTACTGATAGGTTTAACTTTTTTGCTTCGAGAGGATTCAACTCCGCCCAGAGATGGTGTTCAGGACAAAGAACGCGCATTAACTTTTTATCTATTAAATTATTGCCGATTCTGCCCCCTGCATGATGTAGCGTTTTAACTTCGCTTTCACATCCTGGGAACTGGCAACAATCAATTTCTTTGAATACCTCAGCCTTATTTTTCTCATACTCGCGCAACTTTTTAGCCCGTTTCTTAGTGACTTTAGCAATAGGCTTTGTACTTCTTGCTAGTGGCTTCGTTGCTCGTGGTAACGGCGTTTTACGTGTTAATGTTGAGTTCCAGATTTTACCCATATTAGTATGTTCTATCAAATTTCATAAAGCTTGGCTGAACTTTTGGAAAAGCCAACACTCTTAATTTCTCTCTCTGATACTTTGTAAGATTAGCTGTACTTACGGTTTTACGATCTACCTGCTCATCATCATAAATAACTGCCGGTGGAATAATAAATACTTCAGGAAGCGGTTGTTTAAATTTCTTGATGATGTAGGCTCGTTTATTATCGCATACAGGAGGTTTTAGTCCCATCATTTCGCAGAACCAACAACCTGGATCTTTACACTCATAGGTATAAGATCCTTCACCTTGTAGTTCAGCTTTCATGTCTTACAGGTAAATATCCAATGTATAATCCTCAGCATGGGTAGAATTGTTTTTGCTATGAATAAATGGGATCATAGCCTCGCGTAAAAGTCTTCGATCTTCTTCGATATACTGTATTGTAAGTGAGTTTCTAATTGGCTCTGGGAGCTCATCATGCAACTCAGTATAAACAATTTTACGCCCTTGTTTAGATGTGGTAATCATGCCATGGAGTTCAGGGCTTACTTCGTTAAGCATTTCTAAAGTTGTCATATATTATCTGTTTTAGGTTTAATAATAATAGGTTCGTTCATTATTTATTACAGTAACTTGGTCCGGCTTAAGCGTTAAGAATTCATCAACATGCATAACAATTGTTCTAACACCTTCCATGCCGCTGATCTCATCACTGAAAGAAATTCTGCCGATATATTGCCTTGCATCTCCATAGAATGTCATTACACAATCCTTAGGCTTGTAAATAATACGTTTAGGCACGAAGAATCCCAAATCGTCGCGGCCACCAAAAGGACTATCATAAAACCCTTTGACTGGTTTATAACCTTCTCTGGGTGTAATGCCATTCTTCTTACGGAATGCTCCGAATGTTAAAAAGTGTAAAGCGTTATCAAATCTCATTTTCCATCTTCTTGATATTTACCACATGTAGGCCAATTAGCCCGGTGATCAGTTCCTGGACCGTTAGTATCTCCGCGAAGTGCGCATTTAAAATAAACGCCTCCGTAATGCTTTCTTATAAAATGAACACATTTTTTACATCTTGTTCCTTCTGGTCCTTTTCCAAAGGCAGCAATACAAGGATTAATGTTAAAGCCTCCTGACTTATTTTTAAGAGGAACTTCAGGTTGGACTACATTGCCAAATAGATCGGTGTTTATCATAAATCGCATGTTAAAACATTTTTGGTTGACTTATAAATTCAGGCTTTAGCAGAGGAATATATTTTGCGCAGCCCTCTCCATTTATCCAAACCGTCCAAGCTACTTCCATCGTTGGCGCAGGCGTTTTGTCGCCTACCACTCTTAAATGTTCGTAAAAATCTGGGCGCCACGTCAAAGGAAGAATATAGGACGGTTTACAGCTATTAAATAAGTTCACTCTTGATTTTGCATGCCAGTACTGCGACTTAAGTAACATGCAAACGATCTTGGCATGTTTGAGTGCCTGAGATATAAATTCTGATGAAAGATCAAATGGTGGGTTAGTAATTATAGCGTCAAACTTCCGTGCAATAGGTGTAGTAAGAAAATTGCAGTTGCTATCGCCATAGCCATAATCGAAAATATCAGATGAATATACTTCAAAACCATACGACTTTATCACATTACTTATCGACCCAGAGCCACAGGCTGGCTCCCATATTTTTAACGACTTATAGAACTCACCAGGATGATACTCCAATAAAAATAGCATTAATGCATGCGTGCAATTTGCTGGAGTAGGATAAAAATCCAATTCACGTCGCTTTGTTTTACCAGAACCACCTGTCAATTGAAGATCAGTTTGCGCTACTTTAGTCATAGGTTATCGCCTTGTTGTATAGTTAACTTCATTTATGCATAAATCTAAAAGGTGAATTCGCTTTTGTAGCGGCCATTGCCATCTCTTTTAACTTTTTGTACATGTCGGATTCTGGATTATCGCGCAATGCTTGTTTGGCCAAGTCAGGTCCAAAGTCAAATTTTTTGACAATATCACTTTCTACATTTATTTTAAATAAATCTGGTAAAGGATCTGGCTGATGGCGGTATTTAATGGCGTCGCTATAATATTCCTTAGGCCATTGACCAGTAAAGTAATTTTTCGTAAAAATCATACCGTTGAAAGGGCTTACCTGTGGCTGGAAGTCTTCATTATCTCTTTGTTGATCTATTATGCTATTGCTCATCTCACTAATAATTATTTGATTTAACTGGCATGAGCAAAGAAGACCCATTAATTACAACGCAGCGATCTTGATTATACATACCGAAAGTCAACTCGTCGGCTTTGATGCCATTAATAAGATTCAACAACATTCTACCATTAAGCGGCACTGTAATAGTGTCGCCTGTGTGTTTACAGCTTAATTGCCGCTTATATGCATTGTTAGTCATCACGTCTTCCGAACTTACCGTAAGCCTCGAATTAACCTCAAGCGTTACGCTATAAAGGGTCTTAGGTGCACATAATAGAGCCCTGGTGACTGCTGATTTAAAATCAGTCTTATTAACGGTCATGCCAATTGATAATTCCTTAGGGATAACAGCCATTAAATCAGGGAAACGATTGTCGTCAACTCGCTGAATTATTATTATATCGTCATTTTCTAACACCACTTTTTGATCAGAAAGAAGCACTACCCAGTCCGATTTTGGAAATAAACCGACTAATTTCACAGCCTTTTTACCCAATAAAATAGGTTTAGAACAACCGAATTCACTTTTCTCATAGATCGCTGAATGTGCATCCGTCCCCATAATATATCCATCTTTAATGGCCACGCACATCATCGCCGGGCGTAACTCGTCTTTGCTAATTACAGTAGATGCACGCATAATATGCGCTACATCTGACGCCGGTAACTTGCCGACTGAGATAGCATCCGGATATTCAACTTTTGGAAAATCACCTACATTTTCACTGTAGAAAGTAAAACTCTCGTCTTCATTTGAGATCGTAATTCTTTGTTCCTTCTTTTCAAACTTTGCATTGTCTACATAACCGCAAGCTTTAATGAAATCTTTGCCCTCCAAAACAAAGTCCAACGGTATATCGATGTCTTTAACAATTACCGAAGTATTAAGATCGGTAATAATTAATCGGTTGCCAATTACCAGAACACATTCCAGAATAGGTAAAACAGATGATTTTGGAGCCAATGCAGAGAACGCTTTTTTGATCGTGTTGATTTTTTTCATATTGTTTATTTTTACATGATTTACTGATTACAATCCCTCCAATCCTTCTGGTCCTACAACTGCTGCAGACCTTTCTATAAAGTATAACTGATCAGGAGAAGAGATATCGCTGAAATAATTAATTATTGTATCGATGATACCGGTAGCGCTCCCAGAAGTAAATTTATGTTCGTTACCATTGGAATCCGGCATCCAGGCCGTGATCATACCATTCTCACTTTTAGAAAAATGAACGGGTATAGCAAAGAATGGATTGTGCGTCACGGAACTTGAAGGATGGAGGCAGCTCCCGATCTGGATACCAAAGAAACTACGCGTTTTAACGATCTGGGCGATCTCAAAATCATTCAGCTCGTACTTAGCGGTATATTGTTTTACACCTTTTTCTTCGGTCTCCATTTCATGAAGATGAAGAGTTTTATACTGTGGTTGAGATTTGGCATATGTGCCGGTCATCTCAGGAAATTTAACTGATTCCATTTGTAAAATATTTTATAAGTCGATTTTTCGGTTTACGATTTCTTCTAACATTCCCAACCGATCATGAAGGTGGATCTTGAAAAGCGGAATACTCTCACAGGCTCGGCCAAGTTTTGTACTGAGTAATTCTTTCGTACGGTAAAATGATATAATGATACCAACTTGCACATCAAAAGGTACCGATTCAAAATAATCCCAAGTAATAGCCCCATGATGTTTATAATAATCTTCGATATATATCGATAGCAGCCTGGTAGCAGAAGGAAATTGAACTCTTAGTTCATCCCAAGTATTTTCATTATTTAAATTCTCCATATTAAAAAGGCTGATCGTCCCAATCCTCTTCAGATGGGCGGATTATAAAATTTGAATGATTGTTAAACTCTTTAGGCTTTTCCTGTTCCAGATATTGTGATTCGTCAAGGTCTTTAAATTTCATCAATGCACCATTAAATTTTAATTTGACTTCACCACAGACACCGTTCCTATGTTTAGCTATAATAACCTCACCAATTCCGGCTGTAGGTGTGCCGTTCTCATCTTCTGTTAAGCCGTAATATTCAGCCCTGTAAAGAAATAAAACCAAATCTGCATCCTGCTCCAAGGAACCAGACTCGCGGAGGTGCGATAGATTTGGCTTTTTGCTTCCTGCTTGAGATTCAACGGCCCGGCTCAATTGAGATAATGCTATAACAGGGATTTGAAGCTCTTTTGCAAGACCTTTTAATCCACTTGATATCGACGCTACCTCCTGTTCTCTCAATGCGTTTTTACCTAGGGATCCCTTCATTAACTGCAGGTAATCGACCATTACCCACTGGATGTTATGCTTCATTTTAGCCCGTTTTGCCTTGGCTCTAAGCTCCAAAATAGGTATAGCAGCAGTGTCATCTATAAACATTTTTTTATTGATCTGCAACCGCTCTGTGGCAGTTCCTAAACGCTCAGTTTCGTAATCGTCAAGGTTCCTTTTTATTATTTTATCTAGTAAAATACCGGTTTCCGCAGCAATCAGACGTTGTGTAAGCTGCTCTTTTGACATCTCAAGGCTAAAAATAAGCCCAGGTTTATCATAATCTAACGAAGCATTTCGGGCACAATTCAACATAAAAGCTGTTTTACCCATGGATGGCCTTGCTGCAATCAATATTAAGTCGGGCTGACGGAATCCATTAGTTATCTCGTCCAGCTTGGTAAAGCCTGTTCCAACCCCTAGGAGTCCCGAAATTGGTTTTTCATAGAGATTAGTTACTTCGGCAGTGACCATATCGGCAACGTCAACCATATCTGCTCCGTGCAAGTTGGATAATAGCGCAGAAGTTTCGCTGGTATTTTTATCAATTACTTCAAATACATCGCTTGTATCCTCATACGCTGCATTAATTGTCTCCGTAGAGATTCTTATCATTTCGCGCTGAAGATACTTCTGATAGACAATAGCGGCGTGGTACTCAATATTTTCAGATGATGTAACCGGATTAGTCAGTTCCGTAATATAGTATGCCCCACCTATCATTTCGAGTTCACCGGACGACCGAAGCTCAGCAGTAACCGTTCTTATGTCAATCGGCCTTGACTTTGAATACAACCTAAGTATGGCAGCATATATTTTGCAATGGCTATCCTTGTAAAAAATTTCAGGTTTTATTTTATCTACTACAGATACGATGGCATGTTTATCAATCATAAGAGCGCCAAGAACTACCTCCTCCATTTCGATAGCCTGTGGCGGAAGTTTGCCAAGTCCGCTGTATGCAGTAGGTTGTCTCTGGCTAATTCTATTTGTATTTTGGTTTTCCACAATCATCATTAAAAGTTTTTAGCAGAAGAACTATGATCTATTTTTAGACCGCTTCCGCCTGCCATTGGCGTATGGCCATTTACCTTTCCATTCGGCTTAACTTCCCGAACATAATCAACATATTGTCTTAATTTATGGTAGATTGACCCATTGATTCCTACACCTGTTTGAGTCATTTTTTTAATTGCCTCTTTAAGTTCAGCACGTGTGGGAACTATGCCAGATATAGGCTCGGTAGATATTTTAACAAAATCTGGATAGGTCAATTGCAAGCTGGAAATTCGAAGTGGCTTGTAGTCTTTATCAATAAATTCATTGAACTTTTTAAATCTATCAAACCAACTCTTATCAACCTGGGCTTTAAAAGCTTCATTTTGCTTATCGTAGTCCAATAAGCAAAATCTGATGATCTCTTCGTGAGGAGTTGGTTTGTATCCAGGCAAAAATTCAGGAGACTTTTCGTCAGGCTTGGCCGGTTGTTCTGGCGCTTTTGGTTTTGCCGGAACGACTGGTTTTTCAGATTGATTTCTGCTTTCCTTTTGAGCCTTTCGTTTAGAATGCTGCAAATATTTTCCGCTTAAGTCAATAATACTCAACCTATCTGCTCCGGACATCTCTTCTTTATTTATTAATATGTATTCATCGATCATTATAATTTCATCTCGCCGATATGTGACCTCAGACCAAATTTCCTGAATACTCTCACTGGTAAGTATCTCATATTTATCATACATGCCACGGTGAAAAATCTCTTCAGAAAAACATGTTTCTAATATTTCTTCCAGCTGTAGCTTGCTGAATTTCTCGTCATCACAGAATAACTTTCGTTCACGTAGGCCAAACTTTCGGAAATAATCATTACCATATATTTTAATAAGTAGTATAATCAAACAGGCAAATCCCTCATTACCGCTATCAGCACGTAATATCTTAACCTTGTCATTGTTAAGTATATTAGTCTTTAGCGGAAAATAGATAAGTCCTTTGGATAACCTGTGACTTGACCTCATAGATTGGCAGGCGTAAGCGTAAATAAGTAAATATTAGCCATGAAAATTTTCAGATCATCGGTTTCAATCTCGATATCTCTACCGTCGATTGAAACTTGAAACTTCCCATCGGCACTAACAGAAAAATTGATCTGACTACCATTCGCGCCTATAGTTCTGGGTAACGCAAGCGGATTAGACATTAGTTTTTTGATAGGGAGATACTGGACCAATGCCTCTCTTACTGGCCTGGTATATTCAGGATCTATATCCAATAAATCAGTTTTAAGGGTTTCAGGTATCCTTAAAGTCAACCTGTATTTTAAAGAATCTTTGTCTTTGGGCATATTTTGGTGATATGTGTCTGACAAATTTATACAACAAAAAGACAATTGCAAATTTTTTTTAACAATAATTTAATGAATTTAAAATATGCCTTTTAAACGCTAAAAACGAAGTATTTTTCCATAACGTATACATTCATATTTATAACGCATACTTATCAAAAGCAGCTACGATAACTACGTTTTTTTCTGGCACTATTTTTCCAAAAACTAGCCTGTTTTTCCAAAAACTCACTCATTTTTCCAAAAATTCGTGTTTTATAATGTATACGTAATACCTTATGAATGTATACATATTATTTCATAACGTATACATTATAGCCATAACGTATACATTCATACGGTCAACGTATACGTGGTGAAACAAAGTAAAGTAAAGTAAAGTAAAGTAAAGAAAGAGAATATAAAGAGAAAGCACCCACTTTTTTCGGTTGGCGTTAACAGGAGTTAAATGCTGCTTTTTTTAGTTGTTTCGCGCCGCCGGGTCTCTTTTAAATCC
>Ga0310811_10000165_pt1 | contig 98546 bp, 89 predicted proteins | sample YCmetagenome_FD_207642 | JGI IMG/M metagenome (GOLD analysis project Ga0310811, IMG submission 207642) | Soil microbial communities from experimental microcosm in Duke University, North Carolina, United States - YC | ecosystem: Engineered > Artificial ecosystem > Soil microcosm > Unclassified ... | reverse complement strand
CACGAAGACGGCAACCATCGTCAAACCGGCCACCAGCGTTTCTCGGCGGATCAGGCTGATAAGCAGAAGAATCGCTGCCGCAAGCGGAAACGCGCCGAAGCCGACCTGCTGCGCGGTCACCGCGAAAGGGGCTTGCAGCACCATCTGGTTGCGTGCCGCTGCATAGGCGGGAAAAAAGACCGAGCGCACGCCGAGATCCGTGAACAACGCGCAAGCGAAGAGCAGCACCCCCCGTGCCAAGTAAGGCGAGATCCGTTTGATCCGGTTCATGGCATGCTCGTCGCTCTGGTGTGCGTGAGCGCGGCAGCAGCCTCGCTGCGGCGACCAAACCACATGCGGCGCAACAAATGGTCTCTGCGAATGAAGGTGTGATAGAGGACGCCGGCAATGTGAAGCGCAATGAGAAGCATGAGCGTGCGCGAGAAAACATAGTGCATGGTACGCGCCTCGTAGATCCAAAAATCGTGCGGCAGGCTGCCCTGATGCAGAAAGACGACGGCGAAGAGGTTGGCCTGCACCGCCATCGTCAGTCCGCTGGCGACCTGCGCGAGGACGAGCAGGTAGAAGGCGCGATGCGACACAAACGACAGTCCGTCGAGCAACCGCGAACCCGTGGGCGCAGGTGCAGGCTGGGCACTCATTTGACGGACGACGAAGCGCAGTCCCATCAAGATGAGAATCAAGGCGCCGCCGATGATATGCGCCCGCAAACCTTCGATTTTCATGGGCGAACTGTTCGGCCTGGGCGCCATGACGAGCGCCCCGAGGGCGAGAGCGGCAATGATGAAGACCGCCAAAAACCAATGCAGCGCGACAAGCAACGGATGATAGCGGGAAACCTGGATCATGATGGCGCGCTCACTCCGCCGCCGCCCGCTTCAGCGGTTTATAGAAGTTGATCAGGTTGCCGTCCGGATCGCGGAACAGCATCGACCGGTTGCCCCACGGCTGATTGGTCGGTTCGAGCTCGCAGCGCGCCACAAGTGGACGCAGCCGTTCGCGCTCGGCATCGACGTCGTCGACCATGAACTCGATCACCACACTGCGATTCGAAGCCGCCGTCGCGGCACCGGCCCCGAAGCGGTCCGAACTTCTGACGCTGTTGATGGCGAGCGTTCCGGTCGCCGTGCGCAGTTCGGCGAATTCCTCGGACCCGTAGACGGGTGCGACGCCGGTGATCGTCGCATAAAACTCGGCCAGCGATCGGACGTTGGTGGTGACAATGCGGGTCGAAGCGAGATTCATGGCGGGAGCCTTCTGTTCGCGATCTTATGATACGATACGGTCTCGTCTCGTATGTGTCAACCACAGGCACTTCACGTTTTTCGTGAGCACGAGCTGTCGTGTGCGGCATACTTTCAAGACGGAGCGTTCATGCTATAGCTCGCTTCGTTTTTCCCGATTGGCATTCGAGCGTGCGCAAGAAATCAAAATCACGATCCGGGCCGGTAGAGGACGAGCGCGTCCGTCGTTCCAAGGAGACTGTTCTGGCGACCGCGTTCGACATGCTGACGGAGACCGGGTTCGGCGGTTTCAGCATCGACGCGGTGGCGCGGCGATCCGGTGTGGCCAAGATGACAATCTACCGTCACTGGCCGTCACGTGCCGCACTTTTGCTCGATGCCTGCACGCGCATGGCGCCGGCGCGCGCGGAAGCGCCCGATACCGGCAGCTTTCGCGGCGATCTCGCGACCGTCGCCAAGAGCCTCGCCCAGCGCATGCAGGCCAGCCGCTGGGCGTCGCTGCTGCCTTCCATCATAGAGGCCGCCGAACGCGACCCCGCTCTGGCTGCGCTGCATGCGCGTCAGAATGTGGCGGTGACGGCTACGTTTCGCGCCATCATCGATCGCGCCAAGGAACGGCGACAGTTGCCGCCAGCCACGGACGCTTCGAAAGTCATTGCGCTGGTCATGGGTCCGCTCGTCTATCGTCGCTGGTTTTCGCGCGAAAAGATCGACGATCCCTTCATCGCGGCCGTCATCGAGAATGCGCTGAACGCCGCCGCGGAGCCGCGAAAAAAAGGCCGGCGCTGAGCACCGGCCCTTCTTCATTTCAGTCCATGATCTATGTTCCGAACTCACGCATCCGCGACAGACGCCAGACCTGATCGCGCGAAAGGTCGATCAGATACTCATGCGTCACCGGATCGTAGCGCACGTCGTCGGCATAGACCCACGCCGTGCGATGCCAACCGGTCGAGATCGCCAGACGGTTCACGCGCCCATCCGGCGTGAAGCTGACATCACGGATCTCTCCCAACCGTCCGCCGTCGCGCGCATACACGGTCAAGCCGACCATGTCTTCGGAATGGAAGCGGTAGATCGCGCGGTAGCGGTCAAAGTGCCCGAAGGCACGCCAGCGCTGCTGGCGGTCGCGGTCATAAAGCGCGCGCTGATCCTCGTAGCGATCGCGCTGGCGATCATAGGAATCGCGGTTGGCGCGATAGTCTTCCAAGCTGCGCTCGTAACGATCGCGATCGGCGTCGTAATTGTCCTTCGCCTGAACGAACGCGTCGGTGTCCGATTTCGCCTGGTCGGCGGCCTCGGTATTGAGGTTATTGGTCTGAACGCGTTCTTCCGGCGTGGGCTCGTGGGTGTAGATGCTCTGCGCGAGCACCGGTGTCGCGACAAGCATCACGCTCCCCGCACAGCCCAACAGCAGTTTCCTGACAGTCATGGCATTCTCCTGGTTCGCGTTGGGGCGAGAACAAGCCTCGCCCTCCGCAAGGAAAACGCGTTGCAGCGCTTCAAGTTCCGTGAATGGGAAGTTCCCGAAGTTTACACGCGAACCGTCATTTCCAGGCCGCCCGCAAAGGGCAGCGTTAACGTGCGCAGCCGATTCTTTTGATCGGCGATGTAGGCGAAATAGGCCTCATAGCCGCGCCGCGCGCTTTGCGTGTTGTCGGCGACGATGACGCCGCCCTGGCGCAGATGCGGCGCAATGTTCGAAATCGCCGGCATCACGGCTTCCGCCCAGATGTCGAGCAGCACGAAATCGACCGGGCCATCGATCTCTTTCAGCGTGTCCTTGAGATCGCCTTCGCGCAGATCGATGAATTGCGACAGTCCCGCGGCGGCAAAATTCTGCCGCGCGATCTTGGCTTTCGCCGCTTCCCATTCGGTGGCAATGACTTTTGGTTTGCCTACCGCTTCGCTACTTGGGGCGAAGTTGTCTCTCACGGCCGCCGCAAGATAGAGCGTCGAGACGCCGAACGAGGTGCCGCATTCGACCACGCGTTTGGCGCCGAGCGCGCGGCAGAGCGCATAGCAGAATTCCGCCTTGTCCCTTTCGAGCGCCACCATCTTGTCGCTGAAGAACGTCGTCGTTTCGGAGTCCATGCCCTCCCAGCTCAGGGTCCCTTCCTTGATGCGGCGCGTGAAATAGGCGTCGATGGCGCCATCCTGACCCTTCGATTGCGCATGCAGCGCGTCCAGCAAAGCCTCGAGCTTCGGATCGTTCAGGATGCTCATGGCAACTCCGGCGGCGTGTCGAGATAGAAGATATTGCCGTCGGGATCGGCGAACATCGCCATGTAGCCGCCCCAGGGTTGCTTCGACGGCATCATGGTGAAGCGCACGCCCTTGGCGAAGAGCTCCGAAAAGGCGGCATCGACGTCGGGAACGCAGAAAGCGATGCCGGCGTGCACGTCACCGCCTTTGGCCTCGCGCATCTTTTTGGATTCCGGACCGCCGACGACGGCGAAGCGGATGGCGCCGGCGCGAAACGAGGCGAACTGGAATTTCTCGTCGCTGAACAGAAGCGGCAGGCCGAGCACGTCGCGATAGAACGCGATGGAGCGTTCGAAATCGATCACCGCCAGGTTGATGTAACCGATCGTGACGTCGCGCATGCATCCCTCCTCGCGAAATTATGACCGCAATCTGCCCTGCCCCGGAATGGGCAAGCAAGTCCTTCGCTGGCGTGATCTCTTAGGCCGCGGTGATGTATTCGCGCAGCGATGCCGCTTCCTGCACCGTTTCGGCGATGCGCGTCTTGACGACGTCGCCGATGGACACGATTCCGGTGATGAGGCCGTTGTCGACGACCGGCATGTGGCGGAAGCGGCCGTGCGTCATCATCTCCATCAATTCTTCGATCGAATCGGATTCGGTGCAGGTGGCGACGGCGCGCGTCATATAAAGACTGACGGGCCTTGCCAGCGACGTCACGCTTTCGTCGGCCACGGCTTGCACGACATCGCGTTCGGAGAGGATGCCGGCGAGCGCGCCGGTTTCGTCGCGCACCACGACCGCGCCGATGCGGCGGCGTGCCAGGAGCCGCGTCGCTTCCGAGAGCGTGGCGTCCGTCGAGATCGAAATGACCTCGCGGCCTTTTTCGCCCAGTATGTTCTTGACCAACATGCGTCGCTCCTCCGTTGCGGTTGTTGCAAACCGTTTCGGACCCGACGCCCGCGCCGCCCAAACTCTTTTGCCGGATTTTCTCCGGTCGGCTTTCGCGGCGGGGTGCGAAGCCCAGACGGTCAGCCCCCGCTTAGACGCGAATGCTGCGCCTCTTACGCCAAGCTGACAAGAGAGTCGCGTTAACCTCGGCAAGATGCTTGCGGGCCGGGAACCGCTTGCACAGCCGAGGAAAAACGCAAGCCGGATCGGCACTTGCGTGGCGCGACGATGAAGGCAGAGCGGTTCGGCAGGTGGCAGTCTTGGGCCGAAGTTTGCCGGGCATCGCGGGCGCGCGGCTGAGTCGCCCCGCTGCCCCGAGTCGGATTCAGCCGGAGATTCCCGCGACTTGAGGCACGCATTAATCTAGGGCACAAGTCGGCGCGCCTGTCGCAAGGCAGATGCGGAGCTGTGGCCGAGAGGCTGAAGGCGGCGGTTTGCTAAACCGTTATACGGTTGAAAAGCCGTATCGAGGGTTCGAATCCCTCCGGCTCCGCCACCTACTTCAGCTAGATGCTCCAGCTAGCTGAAACCGCGCGTCGTGCCTATGCTTGCGTAGGACGTGGCGACCCAAGCGACGTCGCGCGTGCAACGCTCGCCGAACTTTCTCGAGCGCAGCCAAACACCTACGTTGCCTGGATTGAGGAACATGCCGGTCCGAAGCGAGGAGGAACGTAGGTGCTACCTGGAAGGGTTCGGGCGCACGGGTTTGACATGAAATCGGGTTCTGCCTTTTTTGTCGTCCGGGTTGCAACGGCCAGCATGTCGATGGTTGGAACCATCGGCTTCTTGACTCGTTACCACGACAGGAAAGTCGTCGGATGCGACCGGCCACATTGTCGAATGCGATTGGCCGCAATGAAAGGTGACACATGAAAAGGTTTCACACTGCGCTTGGATTGAGTTCGTTTCTCGCTGTTGCGGGTGCAGCCTTGATGGCGCCCACGATCTCCAGCGCCGAAACTGTCGACAGAAGCTATGTCGCCTGCAATCAGTACGGCGAATGCTGGCGGGTGCATCAGCGGTATGCCTACGGGCCGGACGCCCCGATCATCTATTACAACTCCGATTGGTACGACACGCACCAGAATGATGTGCATGTGCATTGGCTCGCCGACCCTGACGATGACCGCGGATACTATGATCGGGATGGGCGTTGGCACGAAGATCGCGCTGCTCACGCCTTGGAGGGCGCAGCAACGGGTGCCGGCATCGGCGCGGCGATCGGTTGTGTCGTAACGCTTCCCATCGGGTGCGCGCCGGGCGCCGCGGTTGGCGCGGCCGTGGGTGGCGGGACTGGCGCTGCGGTCGGCGCCTCGACACCTCCCCCGCACTAGGTCCTGTTGGCCAAACGAAGCCGGTTTGGACTGACGCAAGAAGGACATCTGCGTCTTGTGGTAGCGGCCAAAGTGCGCCCCAAGAATCGGGCAACGTTCGTCGTGTTGGGCGTATCCCCGCAGCCCAGCCCCGCAACCTCATTCACCCAACCTTGCTCGGACTGATCAGGTACTTTTCTCTCGTTGATTTCTTGTTGTAGTGGGCGATGGCCTCGGCACTCAGGACGTCCGCGAGCGAGATCGTTTTTGCGTAGTGGCTCGCAAAAGTTGTTTTGATTTCGTTTGCGACGCGCTGGCGAAGCTTCCCGATTTCGACCGGTCCTATCTTCATCAGGAACGGTGTGAGGAGCCACCCGCCCAAACCCCACGACATCCCGAAAGCCCGATTGAGTTCGGTCGGCCCAGTATCTAGGCCACCATAGATGTAGACCTGTTTATACGTCGTCGATCCGTAGCGACTGAACTCCTTCATCTTGCGGACGGCCGCAGCTTCCATCGCTGTCAGGATCTGTCCCGCGAGCTTGCCGCCGCCTATTGCATCGAATGCAATCGTGGCGCCGGTATCGCTGAGTGCGGCAATCAAGTCTTCCATGAAGGACGGCTTGCTCGAATCTACAACATGAACCGCGCCGATCTCGCGCAGGACTCTGATTTGCTCGGCGCTGCGAACTATATTCACCAGCTGGATGCCATCCTTCAGGCAGATCTTGTTCAGCATCTGGCCGAGGTTCGAGGCGGCGGCAGTATGGACGAGCGCCGTATGGCCTTCGCGGCGCATGGTCTCGGTCATGCCGAGAGCGGTAAGCGGATTGACAAAACAGGAGGCGCCCTCGGCCGCCGAAGTGCCTGCCGGCAACGGCAGGCAGTCCGAAGCCTTCAGGGTGCGGAACTGTGCGTACATCGCACCGCCAATAACGGCGACAGTCTGTCCCATCAGATTCTGCGCATTTGCTCCGGCCTTGATCACCTCGCCGGCACCTTCATTGCCCACGGGCAGCGACTGCCCAACACGTGGCGCCATTGACCGGCGATAGGCTTCCGGGACCGGCGCAGTGACTCTCACTTCGTCGCCGTTGCCAGAGAATTTCGCATTGCGCATGTCTGCAGCACCGAACAGTAGACCGATATCGGATGGATTTATCGGCGTCGCATCAATCCGCACCATGACTTCATCGGGTCCGGGGTCTGCGACCGGGACGCGCATCAGCGAGAGCTGCAGTTCTCCCTCATTCGTCACCAGCGAGCGCAACTGCAAACCGTTTATGGCCATGACATTTCTCCTCGGGTCACCGACAAAAGGCTGATGCGGGGCAGCCTAAGGGACGGACCCGAACACGCGCAACAGACGCTGACGAAGAGCCATCAGCCTTCTATGCTCTGGTGAGGGTCCTGCGAGGAAAATGGGTCATGCAAATCAGAGACAAAATCGTAGTGGTGACTGGCGCTGCGAGCGGAATTGGCCGGGCGTTGGCCCAAAAATTCGCCAGTGAAGGAGCGAAGCTCGTGGTCTGCGCCGACATCAACGCGGAAGGCGCGGAGACTACCGCAAGACAAGTCGGGGGAATTGCTATTTCCACAAATGTCGGAAAAGAGGCGGACATCAAGCGCCTGATCGAAACTGTCGAAGCCGAACACGGTCCGATCGATCTGTTTTTCTCCAATGCGGGCATCGGCATCGGCGGCGGAGCGGAAGTCTCCGACGATCGCTGGCAGAAGATTTGGGACATCAATGTCATGGCGCATGTTTGGGCTGCGCGCTATCTCGTGCCGCGGATGATCGCGCGCGGGGGCGGCTATCTACTCAGCACCGCGTCCGCCGCGGGATTGCTGTCCCAGATCGGCTCAGCCCCTTATGCAGTGACGAAGCACGCCGCGGTTGGCCTGGCTGAATGGCTCGCGATCACCCATGGCGATCAGGGCATCAAAGTCTCAGTGCTCTGCCCGCAAGCCGTGCGCACGGCCATGACGGCTGGCAACGCAGCGGGTGTTGCTAGCATCGATGGAATGCTCGAGCCGGAAGTGGTCGCTGATGCGTGCATCCGGGCGATCGAGGCCGAAGACTTTCTCATTCTGCCTCATCCGGAAGTCCTCGAGTATATGCGGCGCAAGACGGCGGACTACAATCGCTGGATCGGCGGCATGAGAAAGTTGAATCGAAGGTTCAAGGGTTGAGAACACAGCCTCGGTGGCCACCCAATTTTCGCACAGCCACCGCGGCTTCTGCACCGGGATACAAACCTTCCGTTACGACCTCGCTTGTCAAAGCGGGAACGCGCTCGAATAATGTTGGCGATCAAGGTGGCCGGAGGAAACGAGTGAGCAAGAGTGAAATCGCCGACCTCGGTTTCGATCCCGATGCGCTGCGCGAGAAATATCGCGGCGAACGCGACAAGCGCCTGCGTCCGGACGGCGCCGATCAATATATCGCACTGACTGGTCGCTTCGCGCATTACAACGATGACGACCCCTACGTCGCTCCCGGCTACACCCGCGCTCCGATAAACGACGACAAGGACGTCATAGTCATCGGCGGCGGCTTCTCCGGCCTCCTCGCAGGTGCGCGACTGCATGAAGCGGGTGTCAAGGATGTTCGCATCATCGAAGCCGGCGGCGATTTCGGTGGCACCTGGTACTGGAATCGCTATCCCGGCGCGCAGTGCGACATCGAAAGCTACTGTTACCTGCCGCTGTTGGAAGAGCTGGGCTACATTCCGAAGGAAAAGTATTCATACGTCAACGAGATCTTCGAACACTCCCGGCGCATCGGCCGCGCCTATGGCCTCTATGACATCACCCTCTTCCAGACCCGCGTGACGTCCATCGACTGGGACGAAAAGGCTAAGCGCTGGATCGTCTCCTCCAATCACGGCGACCGCATGCGCGCCAAGTTCATCGTCATGGCACTCGGCACCGCGACGCGGCCGAAGCTTCCGGGCATTCCCGGAATCGAGGAATTTGAGGGCCAAACGTTCCACACCAGCCGCTGGAACTACGATTATACCGGCGGAGATACCAACGGCGAATTGACCAAACTCGCTGATAAACGCGTCGCCATCATCGGCACCGGCGCCACCGCCATCCAATGTGTGCCTGCTCTTGGAAAATGGTCCAAGCAACTCTACGTCTTCCAGCGCACGCCATCTTCGGTCGATCTGCGCGGCAACAAGCCGACGGATCATGAGTGGGCAAATTCGCTCCAGCCTGGCTGGCAGCGTGCGCGACGCGAGAATTTCGCCGGCATCCTCACCGGCCAACCCTACACGGAAGACCTCGTGAACGACGGTTGGACAAGCATCTTTCGCACCGTGATGACGGTGCCGAAGTCCGACACGCCGCTGACACCAAAGGAAATCGGCAAGATCATGGAAGTTGCCGACTTCCAAAAGATGAACGAGATCCGTCGGCGCGTCGATGACACGGTGACGAAGGACAAGCAGACGGCCGAGGCGCTGAAGCCCTGGTATCGTCAGTTCTGCAAGCGTCCGACCTTCAACGACGAATACCTCCCCACGTTCAATCGCCCCAACGTCGAACTGGTTGATGTCAGTGATGCCAAAGGCGTCGAGCGCATTACGAACAAGGGCGTCGTCGCCAACGGCAAAGAGTATGAAGTCGACTGCATCATCTTCTCGACCGGCTTTGAGATCACTGCCGACTTCAAGCGCCGCCTCGGCATCGAGATCAACGGAGAGAATGGCACGTCACTGTTCGAGCACTTCAAGAAGGGCTTCAGAACGCTGCATGGTTTCTCGACGCGGGGCTTCCCGAACTGGTTCTATATCGGGATCTCGCAAAATGCGCTCAGCGTGAACATGACCGCAATGTTCGACGACCAGGCCAAGCACATTGCCTACATTATCCAGCAAACCCAACAGCGCCAGAAAGCGACCGTGCAGCCGACGGAAGAAGCGCAGGACGATTGGGTGAAACTGATTCAGTCGGTCCAGATCAACAACCGCGCCTTTCTCGATGCCTGCACTCCCGGCTACTACAACAATGAGGGCAACGCCGGCACGGGCCTCGCGGGCGGCACATACACACCCGGCATCAACGCCTTCAACGCGCTTTTGGAAGACTGGCGCAAACAGGGCGACATGAAGGGAATGGAGTTGGGCGATTGACGCGGAACGGCAGCTTCCGCGCGCGGCTATGCCGGCCCAATCGTTGCGAAATCGGGCGAATGTTCATCCCAGTTTCCATTCCTCCGCCAATGTTCAATCTGAGCGCGCAGCTGATCGAGCCGAACGGCGCTCATGCGCTTAGTGCAGATTGGCCGAACTCTTGGCCACGATCTCGGTCGCGTCTGCGCTGGGCTTTGTTCCGGCGGCGATCGCCGCGTCGATCGACTTCTGAGCCAGACTCTTCGCCGTCGCGTAGTCCTTGTTGCCGTAGTACGCCATCGCCAACATGACGGAGGTGGCATCGTCGACGGGCCCGATGGCAGCGAGTTTCGCACCAAATGCGATTGCGCTCGTGAAGTCGGAAGCGGCGTTGGCAAGGATGATGGCGTTCTTGAGCGTCGAGCTTTGCAGTGCACTTGTCTGCGACACTGCGAAGAACGGGCTGGCGATCACCTTTTTGTAACTCGCGAGCGCGCTCTTATAGTCTCCCGTATTGACGGAGACGAACGCCGCCGCATTGTCGATTTCAAAGGAGTCGAACTCCGACGGATTGGGGACAGTCCGTGCCTCCTCCAGCTTTGCCTTGGCGGTCGTCCAGTCCTTTTGTCCCGCCGCAGCCAGCGTCGCTCTCATCAAGTCGTTGACGCGCGGCGACATGCGTGGTGGTTGTGGTTTCCGAGACGGATTGTTGTCGCCCCGCAGCGAGGGGTCGCCGGTTTCGGTCAGACGACGAGGATCGGTGGGGGGCTGTAGCATGCCGCTCCCCATCATCTGGCCGATGGCTTGAGACGAAACCAAAGCCGACAGCGCTGCCAACCCGAACAGGCCCGCGTTGCATTTTGCGCGCATGGATGCCCCCAAAGCGCTCGATTTCCCAATCTTGCGATCAGCATATCACCAAACCGCTTCCGCCCATCGCGAACGGGAATGTGCAGCAAGGCGTCGTCGGCAGCGGGTATTGCCCGGCTCAGGGTACCGGCTATCGTGACCCCCAACGCCAATGCGGGAGCACACCGTTGCAACAAGCCCTGATGGATCGCGTTGCGCCCTGGCTGGACAAAGTCGGGGCGGTTTCCCCCATCGCACGCGAAACGGCGGACTGGTCGGAAGCCCATTCCCGCCCGGCCGAAGCATTCGTGGAAGCGCTGCGCGATTCCGGTCTCTTCAGTCTCCTCGTGCCGGAACACATGGGCGGCGCCGGGCTCAGCGTCTGGGAGTTGCCGCCGGTGATCGAGGCGATGGCCCGCGTCGACGGCTCTGCGGGGTGGACCCTCGCACTCGGCCAAGGCCTCCTCGCCCTGCTCGTGCCGCCCGCCCTCTTTCGCGATCTCTTCGCCGATCCGAAGGCGACCATGGCGGGCTCGCTCAACCCCGTGCAAGTGCGCGCGGTGAAGGTGCCCGGCGGCTATCGCTTCTCGGGACGTGGCACCAACGTATCGGGCTGCACGCATGCCACCTGGATGGTGGCCGCTGGCCTCGTGGTCGAGGATGGCGTGCCGAAGTGGCTCGACAACAATACGCCCGTCATTCGCGCCGGCGTGCTGCCGATGAAGGACTGCACCATCCTCGAAACCTGGAACGTGCATGGCATGCGCGGCACCGGCAGTCATGACGTCACGTTCGAAGACCTTTTCGTGCAGGACGATCTCACCTTCGCACAGAACGACGCGCTGGCGAATCTCGGTGCCTCGCTCGCGCCCGTGGCGCTCGGCATTGCGCAGCATGCGATCGATGCCTTCGTCGAGCTCGCCACCACCAAGGTGCCGCTCGGCGCGCGCACGCCGCTCAGAGAACGTCCGCAGGCGCAAATGCAACTCGGCGAAGCCTTGTGTTATCTCGAAGCGGCGCGCAGCCTCTTCTACGAAACCGCCGCCGAAGCCGAGGCGCGCCGCAAGGCAGGCGTGACGCCGACCGAAGCCGACCGCGCCCGCGTCAGCCTCGGCTCAGTCGTAGCGGCACAGCACGCCGCGCGCGCGGTCGATCTCATCTACGACGCCGCCGGCCTCACTGCGGCACAGAACAACAACCTCATCGGTCGTTGCTGGCGCGACGTGCACACCACCCGCCAACACATCCGACTTGCCACGACGCGATACGAAGTCTACGGCCGCATACGACTGGGGCTCCCGGCAGGCTCGCCCCTGATCTAGAGAGCAGCAAAGACTTCAGAAGGGACGCGAAACGTCCGGTCTACGCTGTTTGAGACGGACCCTCTTCCTTGGCCGCAGCGAGGCGAGCTTCGGCGGCGGCGAGCATCGCCTGAAACCGCGGATCTTCGCGCAGGGTGTCGAGATCCGGGTCCGCTTTGGCGTGTTTGAGGAAGCCGATATTCCACTTGGCGAAAACCGGACCGAGCATCTCGAGAGCAGAGTCCTTGTCCTTCAGCTGCGTGAGGAGCGTGCAGGCGAAGTTGTAGCGCATGTTCATATTGTCGGGATCGATCAACAGCGCACGCGTGATCCATTCCTTCGCACGCTCATGCTCGCCCAACGCCGCGAGTGCGTCGGCGCCGCTGGCGACGGCGCCGCCATTGTTCTGGTCATTCGCCAGCGTTTTTTCCGCCCGCCCAAGTGCGATGCGTGCGACCCGCAGCACGTCCTGGGACATTCCGAGCGCCCGGTAGCAGGTCATCAGCATGAGCGGTGAATTGAAATCGGTTTCCATCAACGCAGCCGCTTTCTCGAAATAGCGTGCAGCGTCCGCGACGGCGCGCTGGCGAAAGCTGAGGCGCGCGGCCGATTTGTTGACCTCATACGATTCTGGATCCAGGCGAAGCGCGATGGCGATTTCGCTGGAGGCTTCCTCCGTGCGGCCCTGATCGGAAAGAATTCGTGCCTTGATCGCATGCGCCTCTGCGAGATTGGGATCCAATTCGAGCGCATGAGCGACGGCGCGCAGGCCGTCGTTGGCCTTTATTCCATGCGTGAAGTACAGGATCATCTGTCCAAGCGCCATCAGCGCCCAGGCTTGCGCGTAGCCTGGATCGATTTCCGTCGCTCGCTTGCAGAGGCGCACAATGGCTTCCGCGCGGTTCGAATAACCTTCATTGCCGATGACGTAATTTTGCCGGGCCATCAGATAGAGATTATAGGCCTCCACATTGGCGGTGCCGCGCTGCTCGATGGCCTTCTTTTCTTCCGGCAGCAACTTGAGCTTCAGCGCCTTGACGATGGCTTCGGAAATCTCGTCCTGAATGGCGAAAATGTCGTTTAGGTCGCGATCGTAGCGTTCCGCCCAGATATGACCGCCGCCGCCGCCATCAATCAGCTGCGCCGTGATGCGCACGCGCGCGCCCGCCTTGCGCACGCTACCTTCCAGAATGTGGCTGACATTCAGTTCACGCGCGACCTTGGGGACGTCGACATGCTTTCCCTTGTAGATGAAGGCGTTGTTGCGCGAGATGACGAACAGCGCCGATACCTTGCTGAGATCGGTGATGATGTCCTCGCTGATGCCGTCGCTGAAATACTCCTGCTGCGGATCGTCGCTCATGTTGACGAAGGGCAAAACGCAAACCGAGAGCTTGTGTCCCGGCCGTTCCGGCTTTGGCTGTTCTATTGCGGCAACCTTGGCAGGTCGAGCCGAGAAGACATGCACCGGGGTTTCGATATTTTTCACGGTGTGCTCGCCCATGTCGTCGAATACGCACGCGGCCTTGCCAGCGACCTGATCGCGCACGATTCGCGACAGCGCGACGCCACCGGGTGCCGCCAGCGCCTGGATTCGCGCCGCCACATTGACGCCATCGCCGTAGATGTCATCGCCATCGACGATCACTTCGCCCAGATTGATGCCGATCCGGTAGCGGATGGGTTTGGCGTCGTCCTGAGCCGCTTTTTCTGTTGCGTCCTGGATTGCCAGTGCGCAGTTGACGGCGGCGATGACGCTGGCGAACTCGACCAGGGCACCGTCGCCCATCAGCTTGAACAGTCGCCCGTCATTGATCGTGACGTAGGGGTCGAAGATGCGACTTCGATTGGCCTTCAGCCGCTCAAGCGTGCCGGTCTCGTCGGCCTCCATGAGGCCGCTGTAACCGACGACGTCGGCGGAGAGGATGGCAGTCAATTTACGTTGCATCGAGAATGAAGCCGTCCTGTCGGTAGTGCCTTCCTGGCCTGGTGAAATACAAGATAAACAGCGAGAGTAGCCGGAAAATTCAAGCAAACCAGAGCGTTTTGTCTTCAGGCGCTTGATCCTACCCTGATAGCCATCAGGACGGCCAAAACCCATCGTGGATCAGTCACCTAGCGCCGACCAACACGCCAGCGAAGAACCAAGGAGCCGCAACTCAGACGCAGACAGTTAGATGGCAGGCACCTATCCTCCGCCTGTTCATGTTCGAGGGACTATCTCCGCAATGTCGCCCGAAGTCATCGCAGCAGTTATCACCGCATTGGGCGCGGTAGCAGCTGCAATATTAGGTGTCGTCCTAACCAGGAGACGTACGTCAGGCGACGATGAGGTGTCGAGCTCGACGGAAGCAAGAGCGAAGAAGCATCACCGCTACGACGTCTTTTTGTCGGCGCCCCTTGCTGCACTCGCGACCGATGACGAAATCGGAAAGGCACATGATCGTATTGCGCCTCTTGTTTCGTTGTTGGAGGGAGAATTCGGCCTTAGCGTCTATTGGGCTGGAAGGAATATTCGGACGAAATCAGATTTCGACGCAGCCGACATTTCGGCCAAAACTGATGTGCAGGCAATCCTCGACACCAAATATTTCTTGCTAATTTATCCTGACAAGCTGGTATCAAGTGTTTTATTCGAGGCAGGGATTGCGCTCAGAGCTTGCCTGACATCGATCTACCTTGTGCGCGACATGACGCATTTGCCGTTTTTAATGGCACAGGCATCGCAAGCATTCGCGAACGTACGGACCTACCAGTGTTCTGCGCCGGACGAGGTCATCAAGCTTCTTCACAAGCACGGCAAAGGCTTCTTTGAGCCACTGCGATTGAATTAGTACCCCGTTCGAGCAGCTTTCCCAGAGGCGGATGAAACCGCGCCGTTCAGAACGTGGTCAGCGAATTCTCCATGACGGCGGCCCTGGTTTCTCTGTCCGGCCACATTGCGACGATATCACTTTTCATCGTCTCCATGGCGCGCAATTCGTATGCCCAGTTCTTTGCGAGTGGCGCGGTAATGTAGAGACGAACTAGACCTTCCAGATGCGCGAGCATCGCCTTGGCCAGCCGCCGCTCATAGATCGCAGCGGGCGCAACGCTGTCGAGACCACTCTCGCGCCGGTCGAGCACGAGCGCGGCGAGATGAGCGCCGCGCAAGGCACCGGCAACGCCGTCTCCGCTGATGGGATCGAATCGCATGGCGGTGTCGCCGACCCGCATTTCCGCGCCGGCAGACTGCGATGGAATGACGAGACGCGGCGTCGCACTCGACGGTGAAGACGACGGACCGACCTGGCTAACTGCGCTGCGGGAATATCTCGATTCTTCGAGCAGGGTACTGAGGCAGACATTCTCTCCGGGCGCGACGCCCATGAGAGTGGCCATGCCGCCTCCGATAGGCAATATAACCAACCAACCGCTCGCCGTGGCCTCGACGCTGAGGGCGCGCGTGTCTGCCGTTTCGCTGAGCAGCACCTGCGCTTGCACAGCCTTCCGCTTCCCCCCTGTGACATAGCGATCACGGCCATCGGCGTCCGCGGCAAGGATATCGGGCGCGCGGCATGCCGATTCGGCGCGCCATTCGATCAAGTTGTTGCGCTCAAGTATCGATTTCATGTCCGCAACCAGATCGGCGACATCGGCCACGACGGCGTCGTCGTCAAGAATGACCGGCGCCAATCCATCCCACGACAGGATGCGCCGTTCGAGCATATGGTGAGATGAAGCACTTGCCAGATTGCAGCCCCACACGCGTTCGAGGAGAAACCGCGAAGCGCCGTTCAGCGCGATCCGCCGCGCGGCTGGCGGGCGCGCGGCCGTGATCGCTACCGCGTGTCCAAGACGCGTGAGCATTTGCGCGGCACTGAGGCCAGCGATCCCGCCACCGAAAACGGAAATCGACTTTCGCGGAGTCAACTGTTTGTCGCAGTTTCCTCTGCGAACGGCGAAATATTTTTCATGATGATGTCCACTCGTTGCGCGTGATCCACGGCAAAATCGCGGACGCTGCCCTTTTGGCCGCGCAACGCCGCGATCTTGCCCAGCGCCGGTTGCAGCATCTCATCGATGATCTCCGGCGAAGGAATCATTTCACGCAATTGCCGCGTATATCGAAAATCCGTCGTGTCGTTGCCGAAGAGAAGCGAAAAATCGCGAGGCCAGATGGCTTGCGTGAATTTGGGACCATATCCATTCTGGACCAAAAGCGTCGCCGCCGAGTCGAGCGCGAACATCGCAAGGTGTGACGCATCCAGCCACTTGCGGCGCGAAGCCCGGCCGAGCATGAATGTAATGAACAGGCAGCGCAGCAGCAGCAGGTAGTAGTCATCGCACAATGCCTGAACGGAGCACCAGGGTTCTGGCACTCTCGCATCGAGCGGCGCGATTTTGTGCACATAGCCCCCCGGCTTCTGGCCGGCCAAATGCGCCTTCACGCGGCGGAACCGATCCCAATGCTCGTCACCCTCGTCGATGATCGTCTTGACCAATTGTTTTAGCCTGAACCGCAAATCTTCCTGGCCTGGCATTTCGATGTGATGCAGCGAAACCAGGATGCGGGTGTACATGCCGTCGAGCTGCTGGGGGTCGTCATTGTAGATCGAGCTCGGAGCCTCGATTCCGATGAACTGGTCGAGCACGTCGGGCATGAGAGGACGCAGCGCAAATTCGCGCCGCAGATCCTTGCCGATCACGTTTGCACGCCCCATGGCCGGCGGCTGCCCGAGCAGACGCAGGATTTCGTTCACCCAGCGGAAGTGCTTCATTTCGTCGATCGCGATGTTGAGAATCTCGGACTGGGCCTGATAACGCCGCAATGCGCCTCGGCGCCATCGTCTTGGCACCGTTGCCGGCGCGACAATCGAATATTTGGCGAACAGGTATTCGACGCACAGCGCGTGCTCGAGGCTGGCCAGATCGGGCAGCTCGTTGACAATCTGATCGAGCGACATCACCTGATCGGGATCGATCAACGGCCATGCCGGCTTCCTCGGCACCACGCCCTCGCGGTCCGAAGTGACGATCGGAAGCGACTCCCAATTCAGGATCATGTCCGCTTCGCTCATATTGCCGGCCATCCATTCCGACGGCGTGCGAGCCGGCTTGGCCGGTTCCGGTGCCGTGCGGTCACGCTGGAAATTGAGCACCTGCGCTTCGCCGGTGATGCCCACCACGATGTCGGGTTTGCTGGAGGCCCAGTAGTAGCAGTAGCAATCAGCGAAATCCCATTGCCACGGCGAACACAGATTTTGCGTGAGTTCACCGGGATGTATCAGATCGGGATCGATCACGCCGTCTGGAGTGAGAAAGCTCTTTCGTGTTCCGCTCACCAGCGCATAGAGGAGCTTGCCGTCGGCGCCGCGTTCCAGAGGCGCCAGAGGCGATGAGGATTCCAGAGCTGCGCCAAGTTTCGTCAGCCGGTCGTGGTCCGCCTGCGAAGAGGGCACTGTGCCGACAATCACAGTCCTCAGCGTGTTGGGCTCAAGATCGATGATGTTACGCAGCACCACGTAGCCGTCGACGCCGGCCAGCGGCACCACGGCGTCATTCAACGGGTCCTTGCCGAACCTGGCCTTGATGAGGAGCAAAAAGAGACCCTGTTTGAGATCGTCCTCCGTCAAACCCGGGAGTCCGGGATTTTCGCTGGGCTTCAGCGCCGAGAGTTTGGCACCGGCGCCGTATTGAAAATCGAACACGAGGCCCGGAAGGAAATGGCGATCAAGGACGCGCACGTCAAATTCCAGGCCCGGATGCGCGTTGCCGACGCCGCTTTCAGGGCGCGCAGTCATCGGATTGCCGATGACCAAGTGGTCTGCACGCGCCGTCAGATTGCGCGGCAGAACGGGGCGGATCGGAATCTCCGTACTCATGACGGTCTCACATCCTCACTGCGATGGCCTGCGCCGAACATTTCGGGACGTGCCACGCTCAGCGTGGCATAGGCTTCCAGACAAAATTCTAGCCAGCCACGGATATAGTCGCAGTGCGTCCGTCCGCGCGCCGCGACCTCGTGATAGCAGCCGCCGCCGCACAAATAGCGCGCCCAGCAAGATCGGCAGGGCTCCTGGCGATCGACGGCATGTTCGGAGAGATGGTCATAGCGACGGTCATCGTCGATTCCCGAAGCCAGACTGCCGAAGCGGAAGCGGTCATCGCCCACCAGGCGATGACAGCCGAACGCATCGCCGTCCGCATCAATGCTGAGATAACCTGCACCCGCGCCACAGGGATGAGCACGAGCCGAGCCCTTGTGCAGTTCGTGCAACGCCGTCTGTAGATTGGCGAAACCATAGCGTTCGCCCGCAAGCAGCTTGGCGAGCGCATGGCGGCCACAAGCGATCATGGCTTGCGTGAACTGCGCCGTGGCGTTGCCATGGATCTCGGTTTCCGGTCTCGGCGCGGCAACGACGGGCGCGAATCCCGCCGCATCAAATCCGAGCGACAGAACGTGATCGAGAATCGGAATCAAGGAAAGGGACCCCGCCGTCACCGTCATGCGCGCGTCGAGCTGGCGGGGCCGATGTGCGAGCAGACGTTCCAGTCCGCGTTTGGTGCGTTCGGATGAGGCCTGTCCACCCAGCATCGGTCGCTGGCGATTCTGCACGTTGGCCGGTCCATCGATGCTGACCGTGATACTGAAGGGGAAATCGTGAAACAGTTGCGCATCCTGATCGTTGATCAAGGTGGCGTTGGTTGTCAGCGAGAAGGCGCAGCGATGGCCGCTTTGCCGCGCCGCCTGCGTCGCATAGCGCACGGTATCATGCAGCAAGGAGCGATTGAGCAGCGGTTCCCCGCCCATGAATGCGATGATGACCCGCGACTCTGCCGGTGCCCATTTCAGAAGACGATCGACGCTGGCGCGGGCTGTCTCCACGCTCATTACTTTCTTGGCACCGCCGAACGTTCCCTGCTCGGCGTAGCAATATCCGCACCCCATATTGCAGCTCTGCGCGATGTTTAGCGACAGCGCCGTGATCTTTGGTGGTTTGGCCGGCGCCATCGGCGGATGAGCGTTGTTGCGATCGAGCAGAGCGGCGATCTCGATCGGTATGCGTTCGACACCATCGAGGCGCAGTGCCCGTTCGAGCAATTTCGCCGTGTCGTCGCCGATGTCATAGATCCGGCTGCCGCCGACGATGAAGAGATGTTGACCCGCCGCACTGGAGAATTGCTTCAACATGGCCGATGTCGGCAGCGCAGTCATGGCGTCTCCGGCCCGCTGATATTCTCAGACCGCGACAGGCTTTGTTGCTGCTCCCTGTTGTCCTGCCGTGTCTTCTCATCGCTGATGGCCTTGAACCAACTACGGAACGCCGCCATCTGGCGACGCGTCAGGTGCAGCGGCCTGCGGTCCGAGCCGCGCATCAGCGCTGGCATACGATTGTCGTAATAGAGCGACCGCGCGTCGTCCTGATCGCGTATCCATTGTGTGATCAAGCCCGGATTGTCACTTGCGATTTGTTCGAAGATTTCCTCGGCGCTGTTGCGACGGTGGCGCCTGATACCGAGCGCGAACAGCGGCAAGTCACTCACCGTCTGCGTGCTCAGATCTTCCCAGATCGGCTGGCCCGCGTTGAAGGGCACGTCCGCGTCCCCACGATACACGGCGGCACTGGCATTTTCCTCGCGCCGTTGCTCGGCCCATACATCGAGATTGCTGGCACCGGCCGTTTCGAACGCGCGGTCAAGCAGGTCCTGGATTTCCAGTTTCGCCATGAGGAGGTTGCCACCCTGGGCCCACTGCGGCGAGCGCGGACCGTTGCGATCCTCCTTGTCCATCAGATCATCGGCAATCGATACCGGCGGGCGGCGGTCGGGCGAGAAATGCGGCGGTCCGACCACGATGCGCGCCTTGGCGGGTTCGACGCCCTTCAGCGTGCACGAGATGATCCCGTCGCCGAGATCGTCGACGAGACCAAGGCTCGAGAGAATTGCGCCATTGCCGCGCCAGGTTGCAAAGAGACCGGGAGGCAGCTTGCCCACATCGGCAAGAGGGCCGACGCCAAATCGCATCAATTCACTCTGCTGAGTGTCCCAAGCCCGTATCAGCGCGATCGTTGCACGGATGTGAGTGAGGAACCGCCAGATGGCGCCCGGCAATTCACTGTAACGGGCCAGCTTGTAGCCCATCCATGCGGCTTGTGGATTGAGGATGAGCTGGCGCGCTGGAAGGTTGAAACCCTTCCATTCGTCGTTGACTCCAAAGCGAATGAACGCCCAGTCGATCAACCATGCGATCGGATTGCGGCTCTGCGGCACTCGCTTCAGACGGTCGCCAAGATTAGCCGGGCCATAGGCCAGCCCCTTCGGTGCCGTGAAGCGCAAGCGAATGTGCGGGAAGGCTTCCGTGGGGCGGATAGCGCGCAGGCTTCCCATCGGTATGCCGCCCTTGTCGGGCAGGACGAGAGGACGTTCGGTGTCTTTCGGTGAAAAGCCTCTCAGTTCGTGACTGCTGTGGTCATCGCCGCGAAAACGCAGTGAGGCTTCGATACGGTCGCCTTCGGAGTGCGTCGCTATGTAGGCCTTGTGGTTGGCGTGACGGATTTCCCACACTATGTCGGCGAGCGACAAGCCGTTGTCCTCCAGGTCCTTCTTGGTCAGGCGGCTGTCGCTCGGGTCTTGTCCGTCAAATTTTCCGTGCAGTTCGAAGAACGGACACACCGGGCGGATGCCCTTTTCATCCTTGAACAGAACGAAAGGATTGTCGATTTGCGCGAGCTCTCCGCTGGCATCATCGACGCAAAAACTTGGCTCGGGATGGATCGCGGTGCGAGCGGAGCTGCGCGGTCTCAAGTCGGGAAACGTCCACTGGAAAGCCGGCACGGGCTCGCTCGACCCGCCCGCGCGCGCAAACGCAATCGGCTGCTGCAACCAGATCTTTTCAATGGCCAAGACTGTCTCCGCATAAACTGAAAACGGAAACGCGACGGCAACGCATCGGAATTAATGGATTAGTATTCCGATATGAGCGTCGTACGAATAGTCCGGCAACCGTTTTTGTGAGCGCAATTCTGTGGATGCTTTACCGACGCGTGCGTCAGGATTTTCGCACGCCCGTCTTCGAACTTCGCTGGGGTCAAAAGGTCGGCGCTGTGAAAGCAGTATGGGCTGCAGAACCCGACAATTTATTCTCGCGGCCCGCTGCACCGATCGGTCGCCGCGCGGGACATGCGATGTAGCCCGCCGCAGCGAGCCGGAGCGGCCGGTTGAGCAGCGCATCTTGGTTGCCCGTTAATAACAGCTAAGCTCCTTGCGTCATTCACGGAAACGACATCAAACCGGGCCAACTCTCGAGGTAACCACGACCCGACAGTGCAAGACCCGTTACCCATTCCGGTCAATGCGGAGAACCAAGCCGTTTCGCCCATAGTCCCAATTGAGGCCTTAACCTATTATTGTGGGCGCCGGTAGATTTCACGAAGAGTTCCATGGCTGAAAGAGCGCCGTCCCGGAAACTTGCGACAATCGTAGCAGTTGATGTTGCGGGTTATTCGGCGCGCACGGAAGCAGACGAGGCGAAAACCACGGCGGAAGTGGCGGCGCTTCGTCGCGTAATAGAATCCATTGCCGAAGCTCATGGCGGGAGAGTTTTCAACTCGGCCGGCGATGGGTTCATGCTGGAGTTCGGTTCGAGCCTTTCAGCCGTCGAGTCCGCGAAAGAGTTCGCCGAGCGCTGCGAACCTAAAGTACGCGTCGGTGTTCACGTCGGAGATGTGGTTGTTCAATCCAACGGTGATCTCCTCGGTCATGGGGTCAATGTTGCCGCGCGTCTGATGGCGCTTTCGGGGCCTGGTACCGTGCTCGTTTCGGCGGACGTTCGACGCATGATTAGAGGACCGATTGCCGAACGCATGGTCTCGCAAGGGATGATGCGGCTCGACAAAATGGCTGAGACGATCGAGGGGTTCGTTCTGCAGGCGGGTGAACCGAGTACTGTCATGCCGCCCGTGAGAAACTCCGAGCCCCTGCTCGCCGTTCTCCCTTTCGACAACCTGTCCAACGATCCCGAAATGCAGTTCTTTTCGGACGGCATTAGCGAAGAGATCATGCAACGGCTGATGCGGGGCGCAAAGCTGAAGGTTCTTGGGCGAACGTCCAGCTTTCAATTTCGCGGGGAGCGCAAGCCGGAGGCAGCAAGACAGTTGAATTGCACCCATGTCCTGGATGGCTCGGTGCGTCGAGCATCGGCCAATGTACGGGTGTCGGCGCACCTGGTCGAAACAAGCTCGCAGACGACCCTTTGGTCCGACCGGTTTGACAGCCGCCTCGAGGATATATTTGCCGTTCAGGACGAAATTTCCGGCAACATCGCAAACGCATTGCAACGAACGTTTTTGAGCGTTTCCAGCAAGGCGATCGATCCCATAGCCTACGATCTCTATCTGCGCGGCATTCGGACCGCTTTCGTTACGGAAGACCTTCGCCCCGGCATTGCCGCTCTGGAAGAAGTCACGCGTCGCGCGCCGCATTTTGCCGAAGCATGGGGAAAGCTCGCCGAGTTGCGCGTGCACTTTCTCTACCACCAGCCCTATTCGGACCGCGAGAGAATCGCAGCCTTGGTAACGGCGGAAGCCAAGCGGGCACAGGCCCTGGATCCTCACAACCCGGCCGCTCGCCTTGCCCAACTTCTTCTGGTGCCGCCTTGGGGTCATTTTATCGAAGCGGAAACGATCATCGAGCCGTTGCTGCAGGATGCGCGCACCGACGGTTATACATTCCAGTTTTCTGCCACCCACTACATGTCGGTTGGGCGCATGCGCGATGCCGTTGCCATAGCGCGACGCGGCTATGAGCTAGACTCTCTCAATCCCCTGTCGTCGCATTTGCTTGGATTTTGTCTCTGGTACGCGGGTCAGAATACCGAGGCGAAGAGGAGGACGGAGAGTGCGCTCGCGCGCGCGCCGGACAACCATTTCTCGGCGATCAATCTCATACTCATGGCGGCCGAGGCGCATGACTGGGCTGCCGTCGACGCGTTGATGTCGCCATCGAGGCTCGCGCAATATCCGCTGCGCCAGTTCGAGCGCTCGGCGATCCAGTATGTCTCCATGGCGCGCGATGCATCGGCGCAATCGCGTGCCCGGGCACTTGATGCACCCCGAAGGGATTTCGAGAAAACGGGTTATGTGGACCTCGCGGCTCTTGCCATCGCGTCTCACTTTGGCGGAGCTGACGAGGCGCATGGAATAGCGGCGGCGGCAAAGTTCAGACCCGCGGGAGACGGTCGGGACCAGATAGGCTTCGACGCCAACCGGACCTATTTCCTGTTTCATGCCTACTGGCCGGAATTTCGCCAGGACCCGCGCTTTGCAAAAATTTGCGCGAGGCTCGGCCTGATAGATTATTGGCGCACAACGCAGCATTGGCCCGACTGCGAAGCCGAACTCGCTTCTTATTACGATTTCAGGGCCGAGTGCGAAAACGTCACCTAGAGAGCTGGTACAGCCGATTCGACGAGCCTGGCTTTTTTGCGGTCTAAGCATGCTGCTTCTCGATTTCTCTTCAGTATTTTGATTTGACAGGTAGGGGTAACACCAATGGCAGACTACGACGTTGTCGTCATTGGATCGGGCTTCGGCGGTGCCGTCGCAGCGTGCAGATTGGCGCAAAGCGGAGCGAGGGTTCTGGTGCTGGAACGTGGCCGGCGTTGGTCACCCGAAAACTTTCCGCGCCAGGTGACCGACCCATGGCTCTTCAGTCATCGCTGGCCGCACTTACTCAATGGGTGGCTGGATGTGCGCTTGTACCCGCGAATGATGGTTGTACTTGGCGCAGGCGTCGGCGGCGGCTCCCTCAGTTATGCGGGAGTGCTCGTGGAGGCGGATCGCGACCGCTTTGCGGCCGGATGGCCAGCGGAAATTACCTTTGACGCATTGGCACCCTACTATGAGGTGGCGCGCCGGACGCTCAATGCGATGACCATTCCCGCGCAACAAGAAACGCAACGCAGCCGAATAATGAGCCGGGCGGCGCAGGCACTTGGGTATGCGGACCGCCTCCAGAAAGTTCCTCTGGGAATCGCTTTCGACGATCAGTATTCCCTCAAGCTGCGTGATCCGATCAGCGCAACGCACTCGAAGCGCTTTGTGAACAGCCATGGCGTCCAGCAAGGCACCTGCGTTCACCTCGGCAATTGCCAGGTGGGATGCGAAGTCCTCGCCAAGAACACGCTGGACCTGAACTATCTCGCCATTGCGCAACAAAAGGGCACGGAGATCCGCGCACTGCATCTTGCACGGTGCATCGAACCGAATGGAGCCGGCTATCGCGTTCACTATGGGCGCATCGGTCGCGGCCGCCTGATCGCCGGCAGCGTCACTGCGGAGCGCGTCGTGCTGGCGACAGGTTCGCTCGGTTCAACCGAAATGCTGCTGCGTTGCCGCGACGAATACAGGACGTTGCCAAATGTCGGTTCGGCGCTCGGAACGTCCTGGAGCGCCAACGCGAACGTCATGTCCTCGGCGACCTATCCTCGGAACGTTGAAATTCATCAAGGCCTTGGGCCGATGATTACATCCACCCTGCAATTCATGGACGAAAAAGTAAGTCCCCATCGCTTTATAATAGAGGATGACGGTCTGCCGAATTTCTTACTCAACTTGCTTGCCGGCCGCCATTACGACTCATGGTTGTCACGTTTGTTTGGAAAGCGTCTGCACAGAGGGTATGGCGAATGGAACCCCATGGCGCAGGAAATGATGTGGCTGGGCGCGGGCATCGATGCCGGCGACGGAAGAATCGGACTGAAGCGTGCGTTCTTCGCCCCCTGGCGGAAAGACTTGAGTCTCAATTGGCCGTCTCGATCCATGGACGAGACGCTGAGCATATTCGCGATGCATTCCGCGTTATCGAAAGTCGAAGGCGGCATGGCAAAGATGTCTCCGACGTTGAAGTACCTGGGCATGTCCAACACCGTTCATCCGCTCGGCGGCTGCCCGATGAGCGCGGATGCCAGCAAGGGTGTCGTTGATCATCGTGGGGAAGTATTTGGACATCCCAATCTGTTCGTTCTGGACGGATCGATCGTGCCGCGGCCTCTGGGGCGCAATCCGTCGCTGACGATTGCCGCGCTGGCCGAACGCGGTGCGGCTTTGATTGCCAAAAACAATTGAGCTTGAGTCAAAGTGGGACGCTGTCGAATCAATCAACAAGAGCGCGCTTGCCGCCAACATAGTCTGCGACTGTTTCGGATTGACTCTGATCACCGGGCTATAGAATGCTCGTGTACATTCCATATCCTGAGTGCTGCGTCCGTTTGCCGATGAATTCCCTGAGGGGGACGCTCAATGTCGAATGTCGCGGGCAAAGCCTACGGGATGAACGTCATCACGCCCATACCGCCATCAACGACGTGGATTCAGCGTTTCATTTTCATGACTGCGAGGGCCTTCCCTTCGACCCTTTCGGGGCTCTTGAATCTGAGCCTCATCCACTTCGCGCGCTGGGTCCTTATTGAACGCGATCAATGGCCCGAGGGCGACCGCGGCAAACCAACGCTCAACTACGACTACATGCTGTTCTGCAGTAATTTTAACGGCACGTGGGACCAATATATCGACGCATTCTCGGACGGGATTCCGCAGGGGCTTAATCTGTTTTGGTACGCAAGCCTCAAATATCCGCTGTCGATACCCATCACTGCCTTCAAGAGCTACATCACGCGCAATCAGTTCCACAACGGATATTACTACAATGCGACGCCTGGTTCGGCGCAGCGAGACATCAAGGCCGCCTTGAAGGTGTTTGCTGCACTCAAGAGCCTGGAATCGCTTCACCGCGAGTCAACCGCCGAAGCCTTTGCGATGGCTTACAACAAGACATTTGCAAAAGTTCAGAATTGCCTCGGTTCACCCGGATACGCGCCCATCGCCAGTCTCGATACGCAAAACGCAGACATCCATCGAGCGGAGTTCCTTGCCGAACCTGCCAACAAAGTCCCGCCCGCGGCCGCGTCCGGAGCGGGGAAAAGCGGCAGGCCGCCCCGCAAATACAAATCTGGCAACACCTTCGACGGTGGTCACTGCTTTCTGACCGCCGTGATGCCGATCAAGACGGACGAAGTCGTCAATAGTTCCGGCATGCGAAGTTCACCCGTGCACATGGTGCGCGACGCATTGGCGACACTGCCGACCGCACATCAATCGCCTGCCACCAGATCCGTGGCGAAGGACAGTCCGTTCGCGCGAAGCGTGAAAACACATTTTGCTCGCATGGCCGTGATCGATGACGTGATTTTCAACGGGCGTGTGGCGACAAACACGATCACCGACGCGATTGTGAATCTCATTTCCGGAAAGACGAGCTGGACAACGCCAGAGCGCGTGGACCAGCTTCCCTGTCCCTACCTGATGTTGGCCATCGACTGCGACGCCCGAAAAGAAGCCGAGTTGCGCGATTATCTGTGCGAGACATGGCGGACCATGGCAGAGGACCTTGAGCCGATATTCAGCCACTGCTTCCGCTACAGTGAGGAGGCGACCAGTCCGGACGGCTTCGCCGACTACGTCCTTCGTTGTCGGGTTGAAACCACAATGCCATTCAACGACTACTGGACGACTCCCCCGCCTCTTCCCAGCTTGTCGCTCGCCACCGTCGCGATCGTAGCCCTCGTGGCGGGCGGGCTCGTAGCTGCGGCGCTGTATGTCCTATTCGTTCGAATGTTGGATCCGGACCACTCGACGCTGGCCCGTACCGCGATGATCATCGCCTTGACGCTTTCGTTCGTTGCCGCGGGGCTCTATGCAGCCTATCGCCTGGTCATGGTGCGCGGCAGCCGGCCTTTTCCGGCCGCACCAGACTCCGATCTGCCGTCCGTGCTCAAGGCTCTGTATCTTCAACGTGCTCTGATTTGGTTCGCAACCGTTCTGCAAGGCGCGCCACCTGACCGGCTTTACCAAGCCTTCGGCGCCTTCCTGGAAACGGTCAGGCCAAGCGATCCGGCTTCGCCCACCCAGGCGCCCGGCAACATACCAATCTGAGAAGGCGAGCCGTGACCCAGCGACTCGATCTGGCAGACATTCAAGGCAATATCCTTCAGGATTTCGTAAGCGGCTATCCCACTGCTCGCTTTGTCCTTCTCAACATAACGAATGCCGAAAAAGGACGAGCTTTCATTCTGAGTTACAGAGCGAAGGTGACGACGGCGCTGCGCTGGAGTCACAGCGCCGCATATGCCGGCAAAATACAGGCGACGAAAGCGAAGGTCGCGATCAATCTCGGCATCACCTACAAGGGGTTTGCTGCACTGGGCCTTCCGACGCGAACACTTTCGCGGATGCCACCTGAATTCATTGACGGAATGAGGAACCGTGCGGAGATTCTTGGAGGACTCGAGGAAAAAGAGTCTCTCCAACTTTGGGACTCAGCCTGGACTGATGATGTCCACGTCCTGATCGGGCTCAATGCATTGATTGATCCCGCTACCGGCTTGGCTGGCCCCGAACTCGCGACCGAAACGACTTACTTGCAGAACCTCTGCGCGCACTTCGACATGAGGATCATTGCAGGACATGCGCGGTCGCGCGAACCATGGCAGGACGCGACGGCGATCCTTCGAAAAAACCGGGCGACCTACAATCCCGTCCCCATAGAACATTTCGGCTTCACCGACGGCATCAGCAATCCCGTCTTCGAGGGCCAGTTTGGCGACGCGCACGCAGACGCAATCATGGCGATCGGAAATGGAAAGATTCTCGACGCAAAACACGGTGCGCCAAATGACGACGAAAGCCGTTGGGGACCCCTGGCAACCGGCGAGTTCCTCCTTGGTCATCCGGACGAAGCGCAGGAAACGGCCGAATCGGCAGCGCCCATTGAGGTCATGCGCAACGGCACATTTCTGGTATACCGCAAGCTCCATGAAAACGTCGGCAAGTTTCGCTCATTCCTGAAGACCGCGTCACAACGCTATGCTCTCGTCAACAAGATTTCCCAGGACGACGCATGCGAGGTCCTGAAAGCGAAGATGAGCGGACGCTGGTCGGATGGCGTGCCTGTCGCTGTTGCGCCCACACTCGCGGAGTGGCGCGCGTTCAATGAAAAGCATGCTGGTCGAACCGACGACAGACCATACGTCGACTTCGCGTACGGCGACGATCCCGAAGGTCTAAAGTGTCCGGTGACGTCTCACATGCGAAGGGCAAATCCGCGCGACGGTTTTACCGGAAAGTCGTCAGTGCTGAACAACCGTCGCCGTATATTACGCCGCGGCATCCCATACGGTACGACCTCCGAAAATGACGATGACGAGCACGGCATCATCTTCCTTGCCATGTGCGCCAGCCTTTCGCGCCAGTTCGAGTTTATTCAGCAGCAATGGATCAACTACGGATTGGATGCCAATGCCGGCAACGATACCTGTCCGCTTGTCGGCAACCGAGCGGGAGACGCGAAATTCGTGCTGCCGGTCGATCCTGACAGCGGCGAGGCGCCGTTCATCTGGAGCGGTATTCCTAAGTTCGTGGAAATGCGCGGCGGAGAATACTTCTTCCTTCCCAGCATGACCGCGCTGCGAATGATCGGCATGGGAACTGTCGATCCTACCTGAACTGATCTCGTCAGAGGAAACGTTCATGTCCGCACTCAAATCCTTTGTGGTTGCGACATGGATGCATCTTCGGATCATCGGTGCCGGCACTTGGGCGCTTCTTCGGGTAATCGGAATCGCCGTGGCATGCCTTCTGGGTCATGACGGCACGATCCGTTCCCGATTGGTGACGCGACTTGCATCTCCGACCGGACTGCGACTGGTATTCTGTTTTCAGCGCGCGTTTCTTCCCAATTTGGCCCTTAGGCGAAAAATCATCACGTCCTATGACAACTCGGGGACTGCCATCGTCACGCGATTTGAAGATGTAAAGGACGTGCTTCGCCGAGACCAAGACTTTGAGGTCGTCTACGGCCCGCGCATGATGCGGATTACAGATGGCCGGAATTTTTTTCTTGGGATGCAGGATACGGACGAATACAGGCGGGACGTATCCAACATGCGGCTCGCGGTACGCGGTGATGATCTCTCGACGTTCATAAAGCCGTTTGCAGACCGACTCGCCGGCGAGATCGTCAAGGATGCTCCTGGCAGGATCGACGTCCCGCAAGATCTGACTTTGCGCGTCCCCGCTTTACTTCTGGATGCCTATTTCGGAACGCCCGGCCCCTCCGTGCGCGAGCTGATCGAGTGGACCACCGCGATGTTCTGGTACCTGTTCATCGACCTGTCCGCCGATGCCGCTCTCGACAAACGCGCACTTGATGCGGCGGCACGCTGTCGGGCCTATCTCGACGATCTCATTCAGGCCCGCAAGAGCCAGCCTATGGATCAGGACGATGTTCTCGGCCGATGTCTCGCTATGCAAAGGGCCGGCTTGCCCGGGATGGATGATCTCGGAATTCGCAACAACTTGATCGGGCTGATGATTGGCGCAGTGCCAACAATCTCGAAAGCCGCGGTTCAGTCGCTCGATCAGCTGCTCGACCGTCCAGACTGGCTCTGCAGCGCGCAATCGGCCGCGCGCTCCGCAGACGACGCCCTGCTCGCGGCGCTTGTGTTTGAGTCTTTGCGTTTCAATCCGCTCAACCCACTCATTTTCCGTCGAGCGGCACGCGACACGACTATCGCGACAAATACATTGCGGGCACTCGACGTGTCGCGTGGAACCATGGTGTTGGCGTCGAACCTTTCGGCGATGTTCGATCCAATAAAGATTGAATCCCCGAACCGTTTTCGTGTCGGCAGGCCGGCGGACAACTACATCCTCTGGGGCGATGGGCTCCACACCTGTTTTGGCGCCCACATCAACCAGGTTCTCATTCCGGCGATCCTCAAACCGCTGCTGATGCAGGAGGGCTTGCGACGGGTCGCCGGCGGGTCGGGCCGGATCGACTCCGAGGGCACTCCATTCCCAGCCCATATGTGGCTAGAGTTCAACACCCTTTAAGTGGCACGTTTTTGTTCTTGTAGGTCAACCTGGAACGCACGCATTCTCAGTTCCAACGTCATTGCACATTTATTCGATAGTGGGCGTTGAAATCAATTTCAGTCGGGGAGTAGACGTACACATCTACCGAGTCGCCCTGCGAAACGTTTATTCCCCCATATACTAGGGCGCTCATATTTCGACGGCCAGCGCTCGGCGTAAACTTCAAAAGGACGTTTCGAACGTCACAAATTCTATTTGAGCTCGTGCATTCAGCTTCTTCGCGCTGCGGAGTGTTCCACAGGCCTTCTCTTTCGTCCCACGAGTCAGAGTCCGGAACACCATCTATCTGGCCATCGAAATCGACCGGATCAAACACGGTGTCCAGTTGGTCCTCGTCCGAGCCCTGCCGCGCGTCGAACGCTCGTTGCAAAATGCCAGGTTCCTGGAAGACCTTTTGTGCGCGATCGGCTGGCCCGAAGCACCGTCGGCACCAATCGCGCGACCAGCCGGAATTTCGATAAACAAAAAGCGAAGCCGGACGATTCATTCGACTTCTATCGTGCACGACAAAAATCGACATCCCGACATAAGTAGTAGTCATGTCTTCAGTTGTGGCCGACTTATCCAAGTGATTGAGTGCGAGGGAAATCTGGCCACTAGAGGACGACATCGCGAACGGTACCTCTGGCTTCAACAACCAAATTACCTGGGAGGAGCTTGCTCCACTCGTTTGAAACACACCCAATTCGCCATAGTTCGCGGCGAACCAAAAGTTTTGCCATCCATGGACACTGACAGCGTCAGCTCCATTCGCCGCGTGAGCACTGAGGGCGGAAAAAAGCAGCGCCGAAAGGAGAGCTGGATGCTTCATCTTACAAACAAAGGTGTAAGCGTCGTCCACAAGATTAGTAGCACTCCGAAAACGAAAGAGGGCACCGTGAAGTGCAGCGATCGGTGAAGATCTTCTATGAGCTGAATGCTGCTAACATTCGCGGCCCAAATCGGAAACGATATCGTCGAAACGGCAATCTGTAGTCTGTTGTGCACGGATTGCACCACGACCATATAAAAGGGTAGGGCGACAAGGAGCACAAGGAAGCTGATGAGCAGGTAGATGTCGCTCGAAGTTGAAATCGGATTGATGAGACTCGAGATAGCAACGTATGCGCCAGAAATTTCGGCTGGAATTAGTTTGTAGAGACGCTGCACATACTCGTCTGGCGTCGCGGCAGCAGCGGAATTCAGTTCGCGTGCCAATTGCTCCTCCCCGCGATATCTCGCTAGTGGTCAAGTATGACACTTGCTGAAACATGCGCTACGCATGGCGAAGTCGACAAACTTCCGCTCATAGGCGCCGCCATCATGGTGAGCGTGAATAGAGGGACCGTCAAGACGGGCCGAGAAGATCACGACGAGTGTCCGAGCAGGTCACTTCGGATGGACATTTCCGCTCGCACATCCTCAAGCGGCATCTGGGCGACAGGCTGCGTCCAGGCATCACCATTCTCGAAAACTTCGACGCGAATCCGAGGTGATTTGTGTCCTCAATGCCTTCTGCGTCACGGCTGGGGACAAAAACCTCGCAGTGGCACATACATGTCTATACTTTGTTTGCATTTTGGACTCTTGCGCGATATTGTATGAGTATTGCGTATATGCGTCGAGAATTGCGTTCTCTCTGAGTGGCGTAATCAGGCGAATACCAAAACCGACCAGTATTGCGATTGAACTGCAGCTCTCCGTCTCGTGAACGAGACCGGATTGCGACGCCATTGCATCGCGTTTGACAGCTTGCGCTAACCAAGGGGATTGAAAAATGGCTGGAACTCACGGCATTCAACTCCGCGGACTCGACACGACGCGTTCGCCGCTATTTCAAGGTCCATTCGGCCGAATGTTTCGCAATCTTCCCGCTGCCCGATTTGGTGCCAGCGACGAAGAAAACACGACGAACTTGAGGAAACTGGGCGCGATGATCACGCGCGGCGACGACAAGGCAAAGGACGGCAAGGATGCCGAAGAGAGCGGCATCCCCGCGCTCTACACCTATTTCGGACAGTTCGTCGATCATGACATCACGTTCGATCCGATGAGTTCGTTGATGAAGCAAAACGATCCGGATGCGTTGGTTGATTTTCGCAATCCGGCATTCGACCTCGACAATGTCTATGGTCGTGGCCCCGGCGATCAGCCCTACATGTACAGCGACAGTCAGCATTTCTTGCTGGGATCGAAGCTATCCGGTGGACGGCCCGGCGCTGCCGATCTGCCCAGGAACAGCGTCGGACGGGCCTTGATCGGCGATCCGAGAAACGATGAAAACAGCATCGTCTCGCAACTCCAGGGACTGTTTTTGCGCTTTCATAACAGGCTCGTGGACGAGAACAAGAAAAGCGGTCTGTCGTTCGCCGAGATCCAGAATCTCGTGCGCCGCCACTATCAGTTTATCGTCCTGCATGACTTTCTACCCCGCATTGTCAAAAAATCGGTTCTCGATGAACTGAAGACTGAGGGGCTCTACGACGAAAAGAAGCTGCACTTCTTCCATTGGAAGAATACGCCTTTCATGCCCGTGGAGTTTTCAGTGGCTGCTTATCGTTTGGGCCACTCGATGGTTCGTCCCGGTTATCGGCTCAATGACAAGATATTGCTGCAGATTTTTCCCGATGCCGGATCCAAGTTCGGCCTGACCGGTTTCCAGACCATGAAGTCCGACCGTGGCATTGATTGGGGCCGCTTGATCGATATCGATGAACGCAAGTACGATGGTACCGAGGCCGTAAAGAAGCGGCGCCTGCAATTCGCCTATCGCATCGACACGTCGATGGTCGATCCCCTGGGCAAATTGCCGGGGACCGTGGTGAGCGATCCGCCGCCCTCGCTGGCCGAACGCAATCTGTTGCGCGGATGGGAGTTTGGTCTGCCTTCCGGACAGGCTGTTGCTCGCGCCATGGGACAAAAGGCGCTGCGCGACGACGAGATCATCATCGGCAAGGCCGTCGATCCCAGGGACGTCGACCCAGCCGATCCGCCGAGCCTGCCGATCGTGGAGGCCGCCGGCAAAGTATTTGCCGGAAATTGTCCGCTATGGACCTACGTGCTCGCCGAAGCGGCCGCAAACCGCGTGAAAGTCAAGATTCCCGTTAAAGGCAACATTTCGGTCAACACGGCGCAACTTGGTCCTGTGGGCGGGCGGATCGTCGCCGAAGTGTTCCTCGGACTCATGTTCGGCGACGGCGCATCTCTGCTATCGCGGGCTCCGCATTGGGTGCCGACCATGGGCAAGACGTTCGCGCTGAAAGATTTCGTGCGCTATGCCCTTGGCGAAGGTCCTCCTCTTGGAGCCGGAAAGTCCTGATCAATCCCAAGCCAAGACGGAGGCGGCATGGCCCAGAAAATCCAGGCGATATTCGTCGATCCGCCGATCGCAATCGCGCGACTCGGTAGCAGCAACGTGCCGCAAGACGCGTATCGCTGGGTTGAGGCGGCCAACCCGCGCACCCTCAGTCGCACTGCCATCGATCCCTGCTGGACGCTGGACGTCAACAGCGATGGTTCGGTCGAGCCACGCCTGCCGGACAAGATCCATCTGCGCGATGGCGATCTGATCCGTCCGGTTGCCCCCTTCTTCGAGCTTTGGGCACTGCTCGGCGACGATGGATCGCCGCCGGAGCGATGGCAGGAAACGCCGCTCACGCCGGCTTTGCTGAAGAAATTCCGTGCCGGAGAGTCAAGAATCTCCTTCACAATCGACGCCAAAAACCGCAAGGCGGCGCGACGCAGACAAAACGACGACCTCGTCTTCGGTACGTTTCCGCCCCTCGTCGTGTCCGGAAATGACCACGACATGCACACTCTGTTCGGGGTCAGCCCGCCGCATGTCAAGCGCCCCATGATCAAGTCGGGTCACAGCATACCTCTCGGTGCCATTCAGATCATGCAGAGCAGACCGCAGTCTTCGGCCGTGGGTGCGAGCTGGGAACACGCGGTCAATGTCGAGACCATCCGTTTCCGCTTCACGCCAGGGCGCGGCCGTTTCTATGGCACGTCCAAGGCGACAAAACCGCTGGTGCCGGGAAATTTCGCGGCGATCGAAGAAACCAACGCCATCCTCGACGATAAGGCCGACTGGTTCAACAAGCCGACAAAGTTCGTCATCGATCCGGCTGACACCTACGACTATCTCACAAACGACAGTACGGGACCCTCGCTCGGCGTCGTGGACGACACCTGTGAAGTTCGCATCGATATCGCGCTGAACCTTCCCGGCCGCCGCCCGCTCCGAACGCATGCCAACGTCTTCGTCGGACCACCGGACTTCGCGCCGGATCGCCGGCCATTCCTGTCACTCGCTGACGAGCTCAGCGATCGCGCCGGTAACGCGGCGTCGCGCGATGCTGTCATGAATGACGCCGATCTCGAGGCCTGGGTGTGCGATCTGTTCGAGCGCGTGTACGAGACAGTCTCTCAGCTCAACCTCGATCTTCTTCAGCGCGAGAGGAGTATTCTTCTCAGCGACGAGGAACTCCAGCCCAGTCCCGTTCCGAATGACGGCATAAACCTGCCGCGCAATCACGCTATGACGAAGCGCGACGCCTTGCGCCGCCGAGACACGCCGGCCGGCACAGCGGGTCGTGACGATCGCCTGCCCCTGACCGAACATGCCAAGACACGGCACAATGCGCTGCAGAGCATCGAAGGCCTACAGGATCTGCTGACGACCTATCCCGGCCGACTCGAGTCTTTGGTGCGCGAACCGTTCGCTGTGCACCGCAAGGAAAGTGCCGAAGGTGCTGGCCGTTCGTCGATGCGGATGCCGCCCTTCATGCGCAACTCGAATGGATTTCCGATGACGCTATCAGTCTGGCAATACGCTTTGTTGATGCGGTGGGTGCGTTCGCAACGCCCTCCAGACGCGCAACCTACGGCGAGCGCAGATCAGGGATTGAAAAAAATGGCGCGCCTCCATCGCGCCGCCGTGCTGCAGCGGCTTGGAAACCAGAGGGATGAGCCGTGAAGACCGTCGGACGCGTCATCGCTGATCCTGCCGCGCCCCTCTTTCACCGCTTCGACTCTCTGGCCGGCCAACACGTTCTGATCATACCACATAGCCGCATCTTCGATTTCGGTCGCGGCGGCGCGGCCGAGTTCGACGAGATATCCTCCAGTGGCGACCAGTCTCGGCTGAACGGCTTCCTGGACCATCTCGCCGCGCCGTTGGCCGACGAGGATACACTCGACGGCATCGTTGCTCCCGCGCCGCAGAGCATTTCACTCAATGTGAGCTCAAGCTGCAATCTCTCCTGCTCCTATTGCTATGCGGCGCGTGGAGCGTTCAACGGCGCCCAGCCCGAGCCGATGAGCTGGAATACGGCACGTTCGGCGATCGATGCGCTTCTGAACGGCGCCGACGCATCGGCGCCCGTCACAATCGGATTCCTCGGCGGCGAGCCGTTTGTCAACCGACCGCTCGTGCATCGCTGTATTCTATACGCTGCGGACAAGGGCCAGGCGAAGGCCCTCGATGTCAGATTTTCGGTGACGACCAACGGCACCTTGATAAGGGCCGATGACATTGCGCTGATGCGCGCGCACCGCATGGCCGTCACGATCAGCATCGACGGCGGCGCCTCTGTACAGAACAGCCAGAGACCCAGCACCGGCCGGCGAGGCGTCGGAAGTTTTGCGGCTCTCGCGAAAGCCGTGGAGCCGCTGCTCGCCGATCCCGGTCGCTGCCAGATCGCCGCGCGCGCGACCGTCATCCGGCGCAATCTCGATTTGCGCCAGCGATTCACTGACATCTTGGCGCTCGGATTTCGCGAAGTGGGGTTCTCGCCACTGCGCATGGATCAGGCGTCCGGCAATAGTCTCGGCGATAGCGATTGGCCGCACTACCTCGCAGCTCTGATTGCTCTGGCCAAAGAGGAGACGGCGCGAGCGCGGCAAGGCGTGCCAATCCGCCTGTCGAACTTGGCGATCGCGCTCAAACAAATTGCGCGCGGCGCCAGTTCGCCTTATCCGTGTGGCGCGGGAGGCGGATATTTTTCCGTCGCCGCTGACGGACGCTGGTACGCGTGCCACCGCGCGATCGGCTCGTCAGCGTTTGCTATGGGCGACAACACCGGCATCGATGAGCACTCGCGGCTCCGCTTCCTGGCTGCTCGCCATGTGCATGCCCAGGAGGCATGCCGAACGTGTTGGGCGCGATATCTCTGTTCGGGCGCTTGCCACCAAGAAGCGACGGCGCGCTCCGAGTCATCGTGCGGCTTCATTCGCGGCTGGCTCGAATTTTGTCTTGCCGCGTACTGCGAGCTCTCAGGCCAGGATGTGGCGCCTGCCGAGCGAAGGGAGATTGTCCAATGAGCATTTCGGATCCCATCAAGCTCATCGCGCGAAATGCACCCGCGGTCCGCAAGACGCAATCGCTGAATGCGCAGCCGAGGCTGATCGTCGGCAATCCGATCTCAACGCGCCTCGAGTCCGGGATCGGCAACTGCTTCCCTGGCCTCGAGTGCGATTTGCGCAATCTCGAGCGACGTTTCTTTCCGTTTCTCGAAGTGGACTTTCGTGACACGGCGCCACCCAGCATTGTGCTCGTGTCAGTCGACCTTGAAGGGTCCAAAGCTGCCAAGGTTAAGCAGAAAATCGATGGTGCAACGCTGCGCGCCTATCGCACATTGAATTCGGCTGGCAATTGGCAGCTCGAGACTATGAGCGGCACGTTCGGGCCCCTCGGTACGCTCAAATTCGACATCGCCAGCCTGAATAAGCACCATATTTCGACTGGCCAAGGACGCCTGCCCATCGACGCCTGGACGGCCGTGCGCCTCCTTACTGAAGACACGCTTGTAGAATTGACCTGGAAAAAGGTCGGTACCGCGCAGCGCGTCGTGTTGTCGGGTAAACGTGCACACTATCTCAACGACAATGGCGCGCTCGCCGACATGTTTGCGCCAGGCGAACTGACGCAATCGCTCTGCAGTCCGTGGACGCACGATTTCCGCGACTGTGCCTGTTTCTATTGGGCTTCAAATCATCCCGATATTGCCCTGCCGGCGCTGCCTTCCGTGCCGACCACCGACCCGAAGTGGGACGTGGCAGTGACCTGGGAACGCAGCGAGCGCGACTCTGCGACATTGCCGCCGCCCGCCACACATCGTGATCCCGCCATCATGCAGTATTTCGAAATCAACCGGCGCTGGCAGAAGCTGAACTTCGTCATCGAAGGACGCGAACAGACAGGACCTTATGCTGAGCGGCCATTCAGCGGCACGCCGCTCCCTCCCGCCTCACTCGAACCCCATCTGCGCTATGCAGCCGGGGTCGAACTGGCGGTGCTGCACGAGTATCTGGCGGCGGCCTATTCCTTGAAGCCTGAGCATGAATTGAATGGAGTTCTGCGCGATGACGTGCGCGCAACTCACGCCGAGATCATGCGCATCGCGCTTGGTGAGATGCGCCATCTGCGCGCGGTCAACTTTGTGATCGCTTCCGTGATGGGCGGTCCGAACTACAGACCCGCGTTGGGCGTTGCAACCAAGCTGCCCGGCGCGAATTCATCCCTGCCGATCGATGTCAAGATAAGCGCCTTTGACCGGTTCGCGCAGCAACGGTTCGTCGACATCGAGGCGCCATCCCTGCCGACAGCGGCAAGGACGGTCGATGGCGTCTATGCCCGTATCCTTGCAACCCTGGAGCAGAACGGCACGTCCGAAGACGTTCAGGCCATTCGAACGATCATGTCGGAGGGCGAAGATCACTACCGCACGTTCCGCTCGATCCAGGAGTGGCTTGCGCGCTACGACGAAGCGGAATATCTGCGCTTCGTCGTGCCGAAACGTGCACCGTCGAACAACCCGCTGAACCAGACATTGCAGAAAGAATACGCAGCGCTGCTCGACCGCCTGTATCGCGGCTACAGTGTGGGGCTGCCGGACGGCGCCGCCGATGTAAACGCCGCGCGCAATGCGATGATTTCCAGCGTCGATCCGGCTGCCGATGCTTTGGCGCAGTCCGGCTTTCTGGTCGTATTTGACGTGCCCGCCAACGACGGGCGCTTTGCAGCAGTCCGCCCGCCTCCGACATGACGCGGCGGGATTTTTCCATTGCCATTCTCGGCGGCGGACCGACCGGACTGATCGCCACGCTGGCCGCCGCCAAGCAAACCAGAACGGCACTTATCTTAAACCGTCTACCCACTTCGGACAGCCCGATGCGGATTGATTCAATCCCCGCTCGCACGCTCGCCTTGCTCGTCGAACTGGGAATACATCCGAAGGACTTGGGCGTTACGTCACTGCAAAGCGAGAGCTGGAGAAGTTGGGAGACCGCCGAGCCAAGCCGGAATGCCGGCGTTCAGACGGCGCACATCGAACGTACTCGACTCGAACGATCATTGTTCGCGGCCGTACGCGCCAGGGAACAGGTCACGATCATCGTCGACAACAAGCGGCCGTTCATGGACGGCTATTTCTTCGGCCAAGGGTGGCGCGCGAGAACTCTTATTGATGCGACGGGACGCGCCATGGTCAGCGCGACAAGCCGTGTGCGGCCGAGCCGACCCTGGGCCAGCTGTTTCTACTGGTCGAGGCGAAATGGCGCGTCACCCGATTTTCGCATGGCGGCGCTATCCTGCGGTTACGCTTACCGTCTGGGATCCGCTGACCACATCGGTATTGGGATTGCGGGACGCGGCACTTGGCTCCGTGCAGCACCTCAAGCCCTCGAAACAACAATACGCGACGATGGAGCGGGCTGGCTTCTCGATGGAATTCCCCCAATCTCCGAAATGCAGCTTGGCGCCACCGGGACATGTTCGGTCCAATGGGCGCGAGCGTGTCGCGCGACTCCTGCAGGCGATGCTGCACTGGCGCGAGATTCGCTCTCGTCGCAAGGGCTTGCCGCATCGGCAAGCGACGCGTTCTATGCCGTTGCCGCAGCCAGCGACAGACGCGCATTGCAAAGTCGCTTCAGCGCGAATCTTCGGGCGCATCTCGGCCAACTCAGTGATGTTCTGAAACGTTGCCGTTTCCGGCACACATCAGTCTGGTGCGACTACGAGAGCTTCGTCGTCAGAAACGCTCTTGATCGTCCCGCCTCCGCGCATCCCGTGTTGCGTGGCGGCAAGCTGATCCCGGCGGAAGAAAGTGCGAGGTGAATTATATCGGCGGCAATACGATGGGATCAGGCGTCTGGGACTGCGGCCATGGACGATTGTATTGCGCCATGATTTTGCCGGTGGTGGTTTCCCAGCGCTCTTTGCCGAAAGCTTTGTAAGTCTGGAAAGGATTGCAATATTCCCGCATGCGAAAGGCACGGCCGTCCTTCTGGGTAATGAGGGAAAAGTAGCGTTGCGTGTAGCGTCCGCCGTCGGCGATCGCGCCGCCGCCATGCGATTCGATAACGATCGTATCGGGATCGGGGGTACGAAACATCTGCACCAGCGTAGTCGAGAAGCGCGGCACGACGCTCAGAAGATATTCCATGAAGCGTCCCGTCGCCTCGCGGCCTATGAAGACGACCGGCGTTTCGAACATCGGCCCTTCCCAAATCGCGTCCTCGTGGAGCGCTTCGCTCCAGATGGCGCGCTGTTCTTCGAGCGTGGTAACGCGACCGCCGAAGGCGTCGCCAAGTGTCCTTGCCATCGATGACTCCTGTATCCCTATGCCTCGCGCACCGCCTTCAAGCTGACCCCTGGCGGAAGCGGCATCGTTTCCGGAATCATATAGTCGCCGCTGCCGAGATCGCGCGTCGGATCGACGCGGTACTTGTCAAAATCGCGCTCGCCCGACTCGTAGAGCACGATGTCGTCGATGCAGAAGTTGCCGGTGAATTCGCGCGCGTTCTTGTTGAAAATGACGTACGCCGCGTCGGCCATGATGTCGACGGTTCGACACGACCTGAGGCCTTCCTTGCCTGAGACGGCAAATTCGATGGCTGCCGTCGCAATGCCAGTTCTGGGCCAGAGCGAATTGAAAGCGATGCCGTCCTTGCGGAATTCCACCGCCATACCGGCCGTGCACATCGCCATCACCAGCTTTGCCGACGTGTAAGCGACATGGCGGCCGAGATATTTGGTGCTGACGTCGAGGGGCGGCGACATGTTCAGCACATGCGGATTGGCCGCCTTCTTCAGGTACGGAATGCAGGCTTTCGACGTCAGGAAGGTTCCGCGAGCTGTGATCTGATGCATCAGATCGAACTTCTTCATGTCGGTTTCGAGCGTGCCGGTGAGACTGATCGCCGACGCATTGTTGAGACAGATGTCGATGCCGCCGAATTTCTGTGCCGCGCGATCCACGGCTTCATACACCATCGAGTCGTTGCGGACGTCGACCGCGAGCGGCAAAGCCTGGCCGCCGGCCTTCTCGATTTCATCAGCGGCGGTATGGATCGTCCCCGGCAAATGGCGATGTTTCTCCACCGTCTTCGCAGAGATGGCGATATTGGCGCCGTCCCGCGCCGCCTTCAGCGCGATGGCAAGGCCGATGCCGCGCGAGCCGCCGGTCATGAAAATCGTCTTGCCTTTGAGGCTCATCGCGCACCTCCACTTATCCCAGACGTTAGGCGCACGGCTGATGGGAAGAAAGTGGAACCTGGCAAAGAATTCTGGAAAGATGTCTGCGCGTCTTCCGTGGCGCAAACTTCAATGGAGCGAGCGATGTTGCTCTGCGACATCCCGGAAATCGCCGCGCACCACGAGCCCGACAAGGTCGCTTTGTGGTTCGAGGGGCGTTCCTGGACGTTCACGGATCTCCGTGACCGTTGCTGGAAGCTCTCCAACGCTCTGGTTGGCATCGCGAGCCACGGCGACCGTATCGCCATTCTCTCGGAGAACTGCCCGGAATATGGCGAGTGCTATTACGGGGTTCCGGGTGCCGGCATGTGCCTCACCTTCCTCAATTACCGTCTGACGCCGCGCGAGCTCACCTACATCATCAACAACAACACGCCGACTGCGATCATCGTCCAGCAGAAATATCTGGAGACGATCCGCAAGATCAGACCTGAGCTGACCTCGGTGAAAACCGTGATCGTCATCGGCGGCGAAGCGCAGGACGCGATTTCCTATGACGCGCTGATCGCCCGCGGCGAGGCGAAGAAGCCGAACGTCGCGGTCGCCGAAGACGATCTCTGCTGGCTGCTGTACACCAGCGGCACGACGGGCCTTCCGAAAGGTGCAATGCTCAGCCATCGCAACCTGATCGCCTCCATCACCAACTCGATGGCCAGTGGAGCGGAGGCGCTGCCCGACGAAATCCCGCTCTTCATGTTTCCGCAATTCCACGTCGCGGGATACGTCCTGCCGATGTATCACCTGCGCTGCTGGACCGTCGTCCTGCTCGGCGCATTTGATGCGACGAGCTTCCTCGAAGCGGTGCAGCGCTACCGCGTGACCTCCGCGCCCATGGCGCCGACCATGCTGGCCATGATGCTGGAGAATCCGACGCTGAATAACTACGACCTCTCCAGTCTGCGCGGCTTCGGTTACGGCGCATCGTCCATGCCGCTCGAAGTGTTGCGCCGCGGCTTCAAGGCCTTTCCCGGCGTGAGCTTCGCGACAGGCTTCGGCATGACTGAACTCGCGGGCAATGTGATGGCGCTCAGCAAGCAGGACCACGTCAGGGCCGCGGAAAAAGGCCTCGCCATCATCGGTTCCGTCGGCAAGCAGATGCCGCTTTCGCGCGTGCGTGTCCTGCTTGACGACAACAGCGATGCGCCGCCGAACGTGCCCGGCGAAATCGTCATCAAAGGCGACCAGGTGTTGAAGGGTTACTGGAACAATCCGAAAGCGACGGAAGAGTCGTTCATCGACGGCTGGTTCCGTTCGGGCGACGTCGGACGCTTCGACGAGAACGGCTATCTCTACATCGTCGATCGGAAGAAGGACATGATCCTGACCGGCGGAGAAAACGTCTATCCGCGCGAAGTGGAGGAGGTTTTGTACGAGCACGAATGCGTGCTCGAAGCCGCTGTGGTCGGCACGCCCGATCCCAAATGGGGCGAGAGCGTCGTTGCGGTGATTGCGCTACGCGAGGGAACGAGCATCCGCCCGAGCGATCTCATCGCTTTCTGCAAGGAACGTATCGCGAGCTACAAGAAGCCGAAATTCGTGTGCTATGTCCCCGCGCTGCCGCGCAACGCATCCGGCAAGGTGCTCAAGCGCGAATTGCGCGACCGCATCGCCTCCGGAGAGTTGCCGCTCGATGCGATTTGAGGACGCCATGAGCGATCCGACTGCAGGCTTGCCCGTCGGCGACATCGCAGAAAGGCACCGCTTCGACGTTGCCAGCCTCGATGCCTATTTGCGCGAGCGCATCGATCACTTCGGGACGGGATTGCGTGTGCGTCAGTTCCAGGGTGGTGCATCCAACCCGACGTTCCTTCTCGTGACTGAGGACGACGCCGACTTCAGGCGCTTCGTCATGCGCAAGAAGCCGCCCGGTCCGTTGTTGCCGAGCGCCCATCAAGTCGATCGCGAATTCGCCGCCATGAAGGCGCTTGGGCCGACCGATGTCCCGGTGCCGAATGTCCGATTGCTCTGTGAAGACGACGCGGTCATCGGCACGACCTTTTATGTGATGGATTTTGTGCCGGGCCGGATTCTGATGGATGCTTCGCTCCCGGCACTCTCGCCAGGAGAGCGGACCGCGCTCTACAACGATTTCAATCTCACCTTGGCGAAGCTTCACAGTGTCGATTATCGCGCCGTCGGGCTCGAAAGCTTCGGGCGTGAAGGCGACTATATCGCGCGCCAGCTTGGCCGCTTCACCAAGCAGTATCGGGCCGCCGAGACCGAGCGCATCGCCGAGATGGAGGCGTTGATCGAAGCACTGCCATCCTGCGTGCCTGCGAACCGGCGCATGGCCATCGTCCATGGCGACTTCAAGCTCGGCAACATGATGGTCCATCCCGACGAACCGCGCATCGTCGCCGTGCTCGACTGGGAACTGGCGACGATCGGCGATCCACTGGCCGATCTCGCTTTCAGCGCCTTCGCTTGGCACCGCTCAACCGCCGCGCGCGCACCGTTGCAGGATCTGGGACCTGAGAGTGGGATTCCGAGCGAACGCGATTATGTCCTGCAATACTGCCGGCGCACCGGCCGCGAGGGAATCGAAGGCTGGAATTTCTATCTGGCCTTCGGCCTCTTCCGCCTTGCCTCGATCATGCAGGGCGTCTACCGCCGCGTGCTGAACGGTACGGTCGCGAGCAATTTTGCGGCGGTGAACTCGGCGCCAGACCTAGCACGGCAGGCGTTGCTCCTCCTCGGCGACAAGCGGCTCGCCACGATTGCTTGAGCCGCCGATGTTTGACACGATCATTCGAGAATTTAGAGTGCGGTCTGAAGGGAGCACTCATGGCGATCGACTGGGCGTCAGCGCGCGAGACCTATAAGCGGGACGGCGCCGTGCACATTCCCGGTTTGCTGAACGCCGAGCAGTTGGACGCAGCCTTGAAGGCCTATGAGTGGAGCCTGTCCAATCCGACACCGCTGAACGCGCCGAAGCTGAAACGTGACGGCGGGCCGCTGTTCTATGCCGACTCGTTCCACCCGCGGGTGCTGGAAGGCTATCGCGACATGCTGGAGTCGTCGCCGATCCCAAGGGCCTGCGCGCGCCTCTGGGGTACGGAGCCGGTCTGGTTCATCTACGAGCAGGTGTTCCTGAAGGAAGGCGGCGACACCGGCCGCACACCGTGGCACCAGGACGGCTCGTATATCCCGATGGATGGCGAAGACACGGCGACGGCCTGGATCACCTTCGAGCCACTTTCCAAGTCGGACAGTCTGGAGTTCGTGCCGGGCTCGCACCTTGGCCCGGTGTACAACACCTCGAAGTTCGATCCGAAGGACCCGACCATTCCGCACGACGAGAGCCTGCCCTATCCGCATCTGCCGCCCATCGAGGCCGAGCGCGAAAAATGGAAAGTGGTTTCGTGGCCGGTTGAGCCTGGCGATGTGGTCTTCTTCCACTTCCGCACCTTGCACGGCGGAGCACCGACCCGCGCGGGCCAACGGCGCCGCACGCTCACGCTGCGCTTCTTCGGGGAACGGACGCATTACGACCCCAAGACCGCGAAGTCCCTGCCCAACTTTAAGGACATGGCGATCAAGCTAAAGCCAGGCGATACGATGCGCGCCCCCGGCTTTTTACAGGTGCATCCAAGAGCGACGGCCGAGGCGACGGCGCTCCCGAAGTGACCTAAGTGGGCGCGTTTCGCGGGCTTTGACGTTGATCATTGGCAAAGGAGCGAGAGCAACATGTTGACCGTGCATCATCTCGGGATATCGCAATCCGAGCGTATCGTCTGGTTGTGTGAGGAGCTGGGGCTCACATACGAACTCAAACGCTACGACCGCAGAGCGGACAACCGCCTGGCACCGGACGAATACAAAAAGCTGCATCCCATGGGGATCGCGCCGGTGATCAGCGATGGCGATCTCGTCCTGGGCGAGAGCGGCGCGATCTGCGAGTACATCTGCGCGCGCTACGGCGATGGCAGGCTCACGCCAGGCCCCAACGATCCTGATTTCGCGGACCACTTGTTCTGGTTCCATTGGTCGAACGGCACCTTCATGACCACCTTGATGATGCAGTTGGTGCTGTCCGGCGGAGCCAGCGGCAACCCGGCGGCGGTTTTCGTCGAAGACCGCAGTCGCCGAATGTGGGCGATGGTCGAGACACGGCTTGGCCAAGCACCGTTCTTCGGTGGCCGCAATCTGACCACGGCGGACATCATGATGGTCTACTGCCTAACGACCACCCGGGCGTTTCGCGGGACGTCGATCGAAGGCTATCCCAACCTCAAGGCTTATCTTGCTCGGATTGGCGCGCGACCGGCCTATCAGAAAGCGATGGCTAAGGCCGAGCCGGGCATGACCCCTATGCTGACCTGATCGAGCAAAGACGGTATCTTGTTTAAAGAAGTGTCGCCGGCGGTCCGCCGCGTTTTCGACACATAAACAATTGATCTAAAAGAAAACTCCCTCGTCGATCACTGACATCCTCTCGCGTTGGTCGCGCCGCCGGATTTCTGAAAGGGCGGCAACCATTCCCCGCCTAGAGCGTTGTGTCGCGTTGGGGGGCGGTCCCATGCGGGGGCAACTGATAAGCATCGACCCATTGGAGGACTACGTCGCGACTTCGGTCACGCCGACCGCCGAAGTGTTAAGTGCGTGCGGAGCGTGAGCTGAATGTCTGGACTGGATAAAGCGGCGCAAAATCGCCTCCTGGTCTACGGTTTGCTCCCCGTGAGTTACGTGATAGCTGGCCGGCTGGAACTATTCTTCGCCGTACCGCCAGGCTACGCCACTCCGATTTTCTTGCCTGCTGGCATTGCTATCGCGGCCATGTTTCTCGCTGGCGCTGCCACATTGCCCGGCATTTTTGTCGGCTCGCTCTTGCTCAACCTCTGGGTCGGCTTTTCAAAGGCCCATCACCTGGACGTCATCGAAATTACCGCTGCATTTGCCATTGCCGCTGCCTCTGCGTTGCAAGCGGCTGTTGGTGGAGGCGTATTGCGGAGGTTTGTCGGATATCCAGTGACGTTGGACACACCGCGTCAGCTCGTCACGTACCTGATAGCCACTCCATTGATTTGCGTGACGAGCGCCACCTTTTCCGTCTACAGCCTTTGGGTCTTAGGCGTTGTTCGATCCGACGGCTTGTTGAGCAACTGGTTGGATTGGTGGGCTGGTGACAGTCTAGGGGTCCTTGTAGCGCTGCCTCTTATGCTCATGCTTTTTGGCGAGCCACGCTCGCTTTGGCAATATCGCCGTGCGCGCGTTGCAGTTCCGATCGTTTCTATCTTTGCCATCTTTGTGGCCATATTTACCCTATTTCCCTCGTTGTCGGTCATCACGATAGGAGGGCTCGGTACCGTTTTGCTGGGCGTGTTTCTCCTCCTGATAACAGGGCAAGCCTTTCAGCTCGCAGCTGCCCAAAAGCGCGTCGTCGCTGATCTACAGGCCATGACGCGGCTCCATGATATCGGTATTCAATGCGCGGACGACACAAATGGAACCGACCGATGTTTGCAGCTCATTCTCGACGCCGCCATTGAAATCACGGGTGCCGACAAGGGTAACATTCAATTGCTGGAGGTCGGTTCTGGCGCGTTGACAATCGTGGTCCAGCGTGGGTTTGACGATCGTTTTTTGACGTTTTTTGCAAAGGTGCACAACGACGGTGTTTCCGCTTCCAGGGCAGCTCTTACTTCGCGCGAGCGCGTCGTCATCGAAGATGTGGCCCAGAGTCCGATATTTGCCGGCACGCCGGCACTCGAAGTCATGCTTGAAGCGGGAGCGCGCGCCTGCCAGTCGACTCCTCTGATAAGCAAGGGAAAAGTTTTGGGCGTGCTAACGACGCATTTCGGACGGCCGCATCGTCCGGATGACCGCGTACTGCGTTTGGTGGATTTGTTGGCACGTCAGGCTGCAGACTATTTGGAGCGCAAACGCGCCGACGATATCGCCAACACCCTGGTCCTGGAGATCCAACATCGCAGCGACAATCTGCTTGCCGTCATCCAAGCCATCGCAAACCGCAGCCTCTCGGACGACTATTCGCCGCCTGAGGCGAAGGCGGCGTTTCAAGCGCGGCTGCAAGCACTGGCCAGGGCCAACCGACAACTGATCAAGTCAAATTGGACTCCAATCAGTTTGGGAGAAATTGTCCGTTCGGAATTGGAACCCTACGGTGGGCGGGCAAAAGCCGACGGCACCAACATCTCGCTCTCGCCGAAGCAAGCGCAAAACTTTTCGCTTGCTCTGCACGAGTTGGCGACAAACGCGGCCAAATATGGCGCACTATCAAATGGAGGCGGGACAGTCACGATTTTCTGGACAACGTCAACACAGGGCGAATCGACCGCGTTGAAGTTCAACTGGCGCGAAAGCGGCGGTCCACCCGTTACTGCCCCGCGCACAAATGGGTTTGGAATGGCCATGCTAAGGGCAGCGTTTCCAAACTCGCATTTTGACTATGCGACTGAGGGGCTGAGTTGCGAGATCAATTTCACACTCGATGGCACGAGCAAGTTTGGATAGAAGCCGGCGGCAGACCTCGTTCCGGACTTCGGCCCCACTCGACAGAGAACGCTTAAAACACTGATGATTGTTGGAACTTGTCACTGCGGGAAGACTGGTTGGGCGTTCGACGGCATGCCCGCCTCGGCGACGGCATGCAATTGCTCCATTTGCAGGCGATACGGTGCGCTATGGGCGTACGACTACGAAGGCGAGAAGATAAGCATGTCGGGCGCCACACAAGTCTATCTCTGGGGTAGAAAGTGGCTTGAATTTCACTTCTGTTCGAACTGCGCTTGCATCGTTTACTGGCGTGCCGTTCGTCCCGGCAAGGATGGACGTCGATCGATTGGCTTCAATCTGCGGCTCGCGGAACCGGCAACCGTGAAGGCGATCGCGCTGATCCACCACGACACCGAAACAAGGGACGATCTTCCGCGCGACGGCCGCTGCGTTGCAGACATGTGGTTTTAGTTTCAATTTAATCGTTTCGCTGACTTTCATGAACTATAAGAGCTGTTCTGCTCCAACGCGCGCGAGACCTTCGTATCGATCTGGCACACCTGGAAAAAGTCACACGGTGGTCACGCGCCTGCAAGGTGCGCCGTCGGCTACAACGTCGTCCGGAAGGCGTGCGAAGCCCGTCCCTGGGTGCACGTATGCGAGCGGAAATATCGCCATGATGTACCATCTCAAAAAAGAAACGCCCAAGACCAAGCCCGTTGTTTTCCGACAACCGACGACGCTCTATTTGACGGCGAACAAGCGGCCATCCGTCATTCTGAAAAATAGCGACGACACCCGTCCGGTTCCTGTGGTGGTGAAACCCAGCTAGTCTGCTGCTAATTGGGGTTTTCGCCGCGGCGCGTAAAGCGCGAAGCGCCCCCACCGATACACTTCGTCTTGCCACAAATCCGCGATCCGTGGATGTTGTGTTCCGTGCGACTCGGCAATGTCCCCTTTGCGCGAACAAAGCTCAAGATTGCCGCAGCGTGGGCGATTCACGCCCTCACGGGCAGCGGCGCTGTGCTTGCGTTCTTTGCCTTTCTGGCGATCGAGCAGGGGCGCTTCAGACTTGCGCTGATCTGGCTCGCCGTTGCGCAGGTCGTGGACGGCATCGACGGTCCATTGGCACGCTGGGTGGGCGTCAAGCAGCTCAGTCCGAGGCTGGACGGCTCCATGTTGGACATCGTTGTTGATTATGTGACCTATGTGTTCCTGCCGGCGATCATCATCTATCGTGCAGGCCTGCTTCCACAGGACTTTGCGTTGGTCGGCGTTGCGGCAATGCTGCTTTCGTCGCTGTACACCTTCGCTCGCACCGATATGAAGACGGACGACAATTTCTTCAGGGGCTTTCCCGCACTGTGGAACATCGTCGCCTTCTATCTCTATCTGTTGCAGCCATGGCGCGTAGCAGGCGCAGTCGTGGTCGGCGCATTAGCTTTATTGACCTTCGCACCCATTCATTTCGTTCATCCCGTGCGCGTCCGGATCTTTCAGCCCTGGCTTGGAATCCTGACGGCCGCATGGGGCCTTAGCAGCATGGCGCTGCTGTGGCCCGGATGGAGCCCAATGTGGTCGCAAGCCTTGTTGGTTCTTTCCCTGGTGGGCGCCGGCGGACTGGTGGCAATCGGGCTCAGACGCACGCTGCTTGGCGGCGACCGCAGCCAATAGCGCGGGTTAGTCCGCTGGCCGCCGGCCTGCTACTTCGGAAATAGCGTCCAGCACGAGTTTCGGCTCGTCGAACTGGACATAGCTGTTGCGACTGTGCGAGGCCAAGACTTGTCTCGCGTTTGAAGAAAGCGCGAGCAGCGCCGCCTGAGCAGCGATGGTCTCGGGCCTGTGTTGCGTTGCTGTTATTACGCGGACCGGCCGCGAACCGAGCGACCGCCGTTTCTGTTGCAAATAGAGTTCGTCTCCAGGCAACATCTCGAGCTCGGCATTGGCCGCGTCGGAGAGGTCGGGACGTGTGTGCACGGCACTGGCGAGAGCCGCGTTCAGTGCGTCGGACCAAGCGGGATCCGGAAAGCCGCGGAAGAAGCGCTTGTCGCAAGCGAGGTCCGGCGGACTCGGCACATGATCGACAAGCGCATCGCGGCATTGCTGAATCTCCGCAGCCTGTTTGACGAAGATATTGTGGTTGCGCGCGGCCATCTCGGGCGACGCACTTTCGTCCGGGTCGATCAGCACAAGGCCCTGAACTTCGGACAGGTAGCGAAAGGCAAAGGCGCGCATGTTGGTGGCGCCGTATGCGTGTCCAACGAGTACATAGGGACCCATGATTCCGAGCTTTTGCAAAGCATCATGAAGCTCGGTTGCGATACGCTCGCTCGTCCGGGGCAGCGGACCCGGCGGACTGAAACCGTATCCCGGCCTGTCGAAACTGCAGACGCGGGTCCAAGCCGCGATCCGCGGTTGAATCACAGCCCAGGCCGGCGCCCAGTCCTGGTGGCCGGCATCGAGCACCACGGCTGGCGACCCGCCGCCGGTGCAATAAAGATTGAGCGTGGCCCCGTCAGCGCTGACCAATTGGCCGGGTCGCAGGTAGATGTCGTCGCCCGGTGCGGCATCGGCCGCTGCAAAGAGGACCGCGACGATGACGACTATCGCTGTTAGCACGAGTGGATAGATGCGCGCCAACCTTCGACTCCCATTCCGCTTCCCATGGTAGTTCAGTCGACGTTTTGGACGCACATCACATCGGCGGCACCTCGAAGCATTTCGCGCGAGATTGGGGGGTGAACAACGCCTCTCCAACCGGCTAGGCGCGCTTCCGGTCGCACCTCTGATGCAACGTTCTTGGCAAGTCCGAGCGCGCCAAGGAATGGATCAGGCTGGCTCTTTTGGTCAATCTGGACAATATCAACTATGAACCACGCCGAGGTCGATACTGATCTTCAATCCTTGCACGACCATCCCCGCTTCAAGACATGTTCGCCGCCGCCGAAGCGCGACTGTCAACAGAAGGGGCTGCCCGCAATTCGCCTTCCTAGTCCGTCACCCGGCCGAAGGTTCGGTGCGCAGGGCCTTAGGCGGTCGCTTTCGGACGGTTCCTTCTGCGCAAAGTCCAATCCCAAATGGGAACGGCGCCACGCTCGCGATCGCTTCCGCCTTCGGCGGCCGAAAACCAGGAAACCGCGGCGCCCGCCATCAGGGCGGCAGCAATCATGAAGGCTTGCAATACCGCCGCGACACGCGCGCGATGGATTTCCGTTGCCGATTCGGCGATCACGCGATCCGCGCGATCACGGGCTTCCGCAGTGCTTATCCCTGCCACGCGGGCGGCGATGGTCGCGAGATAGGCGCGATCGTCATCGGCGACGCCTTTATTGCCGGATGTCTTGAGCAGAATACGGGCCGCCTCGGCTCGGCGATAGACAATGTCGCTGTCGATGACTCCGTGGTCGGTGCGGAACAATTCATCGAGTTCAGTTGCGATGACATTCTCGCCCGCGACGGATGCCGACGGTCCGAGTGCTCCTCCCGATGGCGCGGTGGCCCGGGACGCGAGAGCGGCACCTGCGAGCGCCAAAGCTGCGGTCAACAAGATCGCAAGTCCCCAGGCAATCAAGCCGTGCATGCCGTCCTGAAACTCGCTTTCGACGGTCTCTGCTAGGCCAGTTGGCGATCGCATTCGCCCCGTTGCGTATCCGCCGGAGCCGAACCCGCAAAGGGCCACAAAAAGCAGGAACAAGCCCGAGAGAAGCCAGAGCCAGGATGAGGAGTCGCGCCAAGTCGGGGCCGTGGACGATACGGAAAGCCCGATCGCCGAACCGAAAGCCAGTAGGGTAATTGAGACTCCGGCAGCTATGACGGCTCCCGCGAAGACCGCCCGCCAATCCACAAACGTCTCTGGCCGCGCAACCAAGGAAGTGCGCGGCGCCGGATCGAGGCTCATCTTAATGCAGCCCTAGAAACGAGAGGATGGCCATGATCACAACGATAAGGCCTATGAGATAGATGATCCCGTTCATCATGTACTCCCCAGCAATCGCGATCATTGAACGCAGCCGCCAAGTTGCGGTTCCCAACTTTCAAGCGAGGCCGGGAATTTCGTCGGCTTTCTGCGCGCCAACGACAAATCGGAGACCGACCGAGCAAATGTGGAACCAAGCAGCTTTGAAGAATGTTATTGGCAATCAGGCGGATGAGATGCCGGTGGCCTGGGTAGCGACCGGAGGATGGGAGTGTCCATGGATAAGGATCGAATCAAAGGTTCGGCGAAGCAGGCGAAGGGCGCCTTGAAGAAGGCGGCCGGAAAATTGACCGGCGACGCGAAGCTGAAAGCAGAGGGCGCATCCGATAAGGTCGCCGGCAAGATCCAAAATGCTGTCGGCGGCGCAAGGGACGCGGCACGGCAATCGAAATAAACCGACGAATCGGTGGCTCAGTTCTAGAGATCAACTGCCGGCTCGTCTGCACCACGCGCTTTCAAGAGCCGTAATACCGCGCGTTCAGCAGCATCCAAGCCTCCAACTCCAACACTCTCGCTGAGCGCGAGGTCACCTTTTTCATACGCGCTAATAATGACGGGATGTATGTAGCACTTTCGACATATGGTGGCCGTGTTGCCCAATTTTTCAGCGACCTGAACTATGACGTCGCGAATGTTCTTCTTAAGTGGCGGCCCCTGCAAAGCGTGAAAGGCCAACGCGGCTTCCACGGTCGCTGCCCAAGTTCGAAAGTCCTTGGCTGTCACATCGCGTCCCGATGCTTCCCGCAAATACTCATTCACGTCGGATGAAGTAATGCATTGAGGGTGGCCATCGTCGTCCAGATATTGGAACAATTGTTGGCCTGGGAGCTCTTGGCACTTGCGCATGATTTTCGCGACCCGTGCGTTTCTAACGCTCAAGCGCCACGTTTTTCCGCCCTTGCCCTTAAACAAGAAGCGCAACTCGCTTCCTTGAATATGTACGTGGTGGTTACGGAGTGTGGTGAGGCCAAAGCTTCCGTTTTCTTTGACATAGCTTCGGTTGCCGACGCGAATGAGCGTTTGCTCCAAAAGCGCTATAACGGTGGCGAGAACTTTCTCACGCGGCATGCCCTTCAATCTCAGATGCCTCTTCACAGCCTTGCGTATCTTTGGAAGTGATTCGGCGAACGCAATGAGATGATGAAATTTTGCGCGGCCGCGTGTTTCCAAGAATTTGGGATTGTATCGGTATTGCTTGCGCCCTTTGGCATCTCGCCCGGTGGCGGCAATGTGCGCTCTTGGATCTGGTGATATCCAGACTGATGTCCATGCTGGGGGAATTGCCAACGCACGCACGCGGTTTTTGAAGGAGGGGTCGCGAACTGCGCGGCCGTTCGGCGCGCGATAGACAAACCCGCCACCCTGCCGCGCACGGCGAATGCCCGGCGTATCCTCGTCAGACACGTAACGCAGGCAGGCCGTGGCAGCGGCGTAGTCCGGTTCGGCCGACATTTATCTGCCTCGTGCGATTTTGAACATTCGCAACCCCGCCATGACAAACGAAAACACTGATCGCGCTTTACGGTTCCACGGTTGGTTTCTGCCGCCGCGCTGGCTTAGACGGAACCTTTGAACTCTGCTCGGCGTTCAAAGTGCCAAGCGGGAATCCGACCTGACACGCCGTCGGTTGATCCGCTCGTAGAAAAGCAGTGTTCTCCGAAAGAACCAGCGGCGGACCCCACCATGCGCCTCGACGAACTCCGACCAACCGAAAATGTCGATGACCAACGTGGTCGATTTGGCGGTTACGGACCTCACCTCGCGGTTGGCGGTGGCGGGTTGGGTCTAGTCGCCGTTGTGATCATTTCGCTCCTGTTCGGCGTCAACCCCGCACAATTGCTCAATGGCGATAGCGGCGGGACACCGGCGGAACAAACTGGGGGCGCTGGCGGTCCACGCAGTGACGATGCCGCGTTCCAATTTGGCCGGAAGATTGTGGGCTCTGCGGAAGATGTCTGGTCCCCGATCATGCAGGCCAGAGGCGTAGAGTTCACGCCCGCGACATTCACCGTCTACGACTCGGCAACGTCGACCGGCTGCGGCGAAGGTGAGTCGGCGATGGGCCCCTTCTATTGTTCGGCCGACAGCCACATCTATCTCGATTTGTCATTCTTCAACGAACTGGCGGACCGATTTGGTGCGCCCGGCCAGTTCGCGCAGGCTTATGTGATTGCGCATGAGTATGGCCATCACATACAGAACTTGCTTGGAACGACAGCAGCACACACCGACCACGCAACCGGCGCAGCGAGTGATTCCGTTCGGATCGAACTACAAGCGGACTGCTATGCCGGCGTTTGGGCTTATCACGCCAATGCGCAATTCAGCATTCTCCAGCAAGGCGATGTCGAGGCCGGTCTTAGGGCGGCAAGCTCTGTCGGCGACGACACCCTCGAAAAACAGGCACAAGGTTACGTGGTGCCCGACTCCTTCACGCACGGTACGAGCGCGCAGCGCGTGCGTTGGTTTGAACGCGGCCTACAGCACGGCAACATGAACGAGTGCGACACGTTTTCAGCCGCGCAGCTCTAGTTGGCCGCGGCTGTCGCCGCCGGAAGGGCGCTCAGCGTCAGGGCATCGCCGACCGAGACGAGGCCCGCCGCTCGCACATCGGCATAGACCCCGAGGCACTGTTCGGTCTCCCGCATCATCGCCTTCATGATTGCGCTATCCTGCGGCAGATCCACCTGCGCGCGCGTGGTCATGACACACCGCATGGCCTTCATCGCGAGATGCAGCTCGGCCTGCCCAACTCTTGCGTCCTTCTCCACCCACGTCGTCTCGATCGGACCGACGGCCGACGCATCATCGGCAATCAGGAAATTGGGCCGGAAGCGGCGCACGTCTATCTCCGACTGAGGTGCGAGCGTGCGCATGTAGCGAAGCGACGCCTCGCTCAGGACATGCACCGGATAGAGATCGAAATACGTGCCGCGGGGTGACGCAAATTCCATGACCTCTGCCATTAACTTGGGCGGGATTTTCGAAAGATCCGGCATTGGCTGACCAGGAACGAGCGAGAGAGCGAAGACCATGCTCATCTCCTCCTCCATGCTGCCCGTCTGCAACCCTTTGACGCGATAGTGATCTGCGTTTTCCGCCGGCTGCAAAGGCCATAACGTGACCTTGCGCTCCAGCGCCTCAGAGAGACGCGCGTGTACGGAGGCGTCATCGGAGCGGACACGGCTGCCGTCGGCCAGGGTGATCTCGACGTGGGGAACAGCACCCGCATGGGTGTCTTCAATGTAGCGCGCCGAGCAGCGCATTAGGCCTGCAATCCATTTCGCCCCGCGGATGGTCTGTGTTTGCTCATCGCGGACCGCCCAACCGCGATCGAGAGGAATCCCACCCTTAGTTAGCATGCAGGTATCGAGCTTTTCGCCTTGCATCGACTTGACCGGATAACGCCAGATTTCCGCGACGCGATAGCTGTTCATTTTCGATGACTCTGACGGCACATCGCAAGTATGCCTGGCTCACTGTCGGGAAAACAGAGGCTACTAGGATTTCGTGGGCCACCAGGCCGAGACCAGCAAGAACATGGTGATGTGATCCGACGCATCGCGCAGCGGCGCGAGGAGCGTCTCCTGATAGAGCCAAATGCTGTCCGCATAAGACATCTGTCCGTGTACACGCAAAGGCGACTGCGCAGTTCTGACAAGGTCAAGCGCATGGCGCCAGCGGCGCTCCATCTCTGCCGGGAGGAACTCCTGCAGCTTGCGTCGCGCGACGGCACCATAGCGCTCGCGCACGCGTTCGCCAGTCAACCGGACCGAATATTCGCGCGCACCGTCTCCGCGTAAACGGCTATCGATCAGACTCACGTTGGCGATGAATTCCTTCATCCCTCTCGGTCGAATATCCTTGAAGGAAGGAAGCGCTTGCGCGCCGCGCTGTCCGCACCAATAAGCTAACCCCTTGCGTGTCGCCTCATGCTCGAATGCGAGGGACCAGTCATAGAAGACGGGCGTCAGTTCAGCCTGCGCTTCGGCGAGGTGGGCCATAGCGCTTGCAATTTACAAAGAAAGTCATACCGACGGGTTAACACGACCCTACTCTTGGACCAGCGGCGGCGGCGCGAAGCCGCCAAATTCCCGTTCCAGAAGTTTGGCCAAGTGGATCGTTGTGCGATCCTCGAGATAAGGCCCGATGATCTGAATGCCGATGGGCAGATTGGTTTTGGTCTGGCCGATGGGCACGACGGTTGCCGGCAGATTGGCGAGTCCCGCCATACTCGACCAAGCACCTTGCACGCCATAATCGGTGCTCGCGCCGTTGATGATCAATTTGCGTTCGCCCCGGCTCTCATCATGGGCGAAGGCGGCAACGCCAAAGGCCGGCGCCAGAACCACGTCGAATGTTCCGAAGAGATGAGACCATTTCTGCCGGATCGCATATTGCTGATCGAGCGTGTCCATCCATTCATGCGCCGTCATAGGCCGTTGTTGCGGCGGGCCGCCGCGCGAGGTCACGGTGCCGAGGATCTTTCCGAAGCAGCCCAGCGTCTCCATCAGATCGGGCAAGAGATCGCTCTTTCGCGAGACTTTCGCGCCACGCTTCTCGAGCTCGTCGCCCACCTTGTGCAGCGCCGCGACGATTTCGGCATCGACAGCAGCCGCGGGATGGGCATCCAAGATCAGGATGCGATAGTCGCGAAGCTGCTCGTGTCGCGCCTTCGGGAGCGCCAAGCGATAAGCCGCAGCGTCAGTTGGTTCCGGCCCCGTGAGCACGTTCAACGTCAACTCGAGATCGTCGGGTGAACGCGCCAGCGGTCCCAGAACCGAAATGGGTATACCGTTGCCGTCGGGCGCCGACGGCGGCTTGAACCCGCGCATCGGTACGATACCGAAGCTCGGCTTATGGCCATAGATGCCGCAGACGGCGGCAGGGACGCGGATCGATCCGCCAAGATCGGAGCCGAACTCGAGCGGCACCATGCCTGCCGCGACGGCCGCAGCGCCGCCTGTCGAGCCGCCGGCCGTTTTCGTCAAGTCCCACGGATTGTTGGTGCGTCCATAAATCGGATTATTACTCTGCCAGTCGGCCAGAAACGTCGGAACGTTGGTCTTGCCGAGAATGATGACGCCCGCTTCCTTCAACCGCTTGATGGCCAGTCCGTCTTCCGAAGCAACGACGTCCTTGAAACCGGGAAAACCCCAAGTCGTTTTCAGACCTGCGACATTGTTCGCTTCCTTGACCGTCATCGGAATGCCGAGGAGCGGCTTGGCGACATCCTTTTCGCGCTCGCTATCGGCTCGCTTGGCGGCGTCGCGGGCGCGTTCGAAGTCGCGCACCACTACGGCGTTGATCGCGCCGTCATATTTCTCGATGCGTGCGATGGCCGCATCGGTCAACTCCACGGCGCTCACTTTCCGCCGGCTGAGCGCATCGTTCAGCTCGCCTACCGTCGCATACGTCAAATCGGTTTTCATGGCTGTTCCTCCCTTGATTGGGCTTTTTCATATCAAGGCCGAAGAGCGTGTGCTGTGCAGAGATTGCGCCCCCGTCCCGCGAGAACGGAGGCGAATCTTCTCAGGCAATACCTTGATCGATGAGCCAATCGCGAAAGAGATCGATCCAGCGATCCGACGGCAGCCCTTGCCGGATCATGCCGAAGCCGTGCGCGCCGCGCGTGAAGATGTGCAGTTCGGCGGGACGGTCGGCGCTCGACCAATCGGCATAAAGACCTTCGACGACGCGGAAGAGAAGGCGGTCGTCCTGCGCAATGACCGTGAATAGCGGCGGAGCATCCGCAGGCACAGGACGACCCATGGTTTCGCCGCCATAGATCGGCGCGACGAAGGCGAGCAGCGCCCCGCGCGGCTCCATCGCAACGTCGGTCACGAGAAATGCGCCCGCCGAAAATCCGATCATGCCGATCTTGTCCGGTTTGACGCCCCACTCCGCCGCCCGTTCGCGGATGATGGCGACGGCGCGGCGCCCGTCGTCAGCCGCGGCCTCGCGCGGCTTGCGGATCGATTCCGCCGGCACGATGTCGCTCATGGCGCGCGGAGCGTCCTTTCCCGAACGCGGAAGCGCGATCCGTTCCGACATGGCAGCCATCGCGGCTTCGAATTCAGCGGCTGCGACGGGTGTACCGGACACACGGTATTTCAGGAGAAAGGCGGTGTAGCCGCGCTCAGCCAGCCAAAGCGCGACGTCTATTCCCTCGTGCTGCCACGCCAGAATGCGCCAGCCCCCGCCCGGACAGACGATCACGCCGATGCCATTCGGCTTCACATTGATGGGCCGGAAAACCGTCAGTGTCGGCTCGGAGACATTACGCAGCATCAGCGTGTCCACCGACACGCCTGCCAGCCCGCGGAATTCCGTCTCGGGACCGACACCCTCCAGCTTGGTTGGCGGCCCCTCTGGCCAGAGATGGACCACTTCCCGCAGTGCGACGCTGTTCATGACCGGTTCCTTCGCTGTTGGCAGCGGCACGAGTATATCGGCTCTACGCACCGGGCCAAGACATAGACAGCGAAGGAACGCCTTGGCGATCGCGCGATAATGCCATCTATTGTTCTTCTGACCCGAAGGGAGCGAAGCATGCCCACACGGCAGGAGGTTCTGGCTCAACTGACAGCGTCCGGACTCTTCGCGATCGAAGAGGATCACGCGCTCGGCTATCCGATCCGGGTCTATCGCAACGCGCCGCCATCCATGCGCGCGATCCTCGAGTCGACGCGGCAATTCGCGGATCGCGATTTCCTGATCTATGGCGAGGAGAAGATAACGTTCGGCGAACACTACGCCCAAGTGGCTGCCCTCGCCGACTTCCTGTTGCGGAAGGGAATCCGCAAGGGCGATCGTGTCGCGATCGGCATGCGCAACTATCCCGAATGGATGATTTCGTTCTGGGCCTGCCAGGCGATCGGCGCCGTCGTCGTTGCGCTCAATGCCTGGTGGACCGAAGTCGAGCTCTCCTACGCGCTGGACGATTCGGGTGTCAGCGCACTCATCATCGACGGCGAAAGACTGGAACGCCTTGCTCCCACTCTGCCTAAGAGGGATCTCAAAGCGATTGTTGTCGCGCGCCGGGACGCTTTGGGAGACGAAGGCGTCGATTTTTCCGACGTTGTGCGAAACGCCGCGGGCGAGCTGCCGGACGCCGACATTCTGCCGTCCGACTTTTCGACGATTCTCTATACCTCCGGCACGACGGGAAAACCGAAAGGCGCCGTCGCCACGCAACGCAATCACGTCACCAACTACATGAATTCGCTGCTCGGTGGCGCAGTCGCGAAGGGTATGCTCGGCGATTTCTCGCCGCTCAATCTGAAGGACGCGCCGCAACTGGGCGTTTTGCAGACGTTTCCATTCTTCCACATCGGCGGCATGAGCGGTCTCTATGTCGTGACGGGAACGGGGGCGAAGCTCGCACTGATGTATAAGTGGGTTCCCGCCGAAGGCGTCGAACTGGTCGCAAAGCATCGCCTGAACAGCGTCGCCGGTGTGCCGATGGTCGTGCGCCAGTTGCTCGAGCAGGCGCGCAATTCCGGCGCCGACGTCAGCTCGCTTCTCGGCATCGCATCGGGAGGCGCGCCGGTGCCGCCCGACCTGATCCGTCAAATCGGAAAACAGTTCGAGATGAAGGCGGCGCCAGCCAATGGCTACGGACTTACGGAAACGACGAGCGCCATCATCAGCAACAGCGGAGCGGACTATCTTGCGCAGCCTGACAGCATCGGGCGCCCAGTGGTGACCGCGGACGTGAAGATCGTCGACGAGTCCGGCAAGGAGTTGGGCGACGATCAGATCGGTGAGTTGCTGGTGCGCGGGCCGAATGTCATTCCCGGTTACTGGAACAATCCCGAAGCCACCGAGAGTGCCTTTGGCGGCGGTTGGTTTCGCACCGGCGACCTGGGCTATCGCGACACGCGCGGTCTCCACTATGTCGTCGACCGCAAGAAGGACGTGATCATCCGCGGCGGCGAGAACGTCTATTGCGCCGAAGTCGAAGCGGCGATCCTCGAGCATCCGATAGTCAAAGATGTGGCGGTAGTCGGCATTCCCAGCGCCAAGTACGGCGAGGAAGTGGGCGCCGTCATCCAGGTGCGCGATCCGGCGCGGGCGGATGCCCTGCCGGGAGAATTGCGCGCCGCGCTCTCCGGCTCACTGGCGCAATTCAAGATTCCGACCGCGTTTCGCATGACCGAAGCGGATTTGCCCAGAACCGCCACCGGCAAGGTTCTGAAGCGCGAATTGCGCGCCCTGTTCGCCGAGCCAGGTTGACCTTACGGGACGATTTTTTGCTCTGCACCCGAAGTGCGGCGTTGCCGCCACGCTCCAAGCGCGCGTAGCATTATCGACGCACGATGTATAGGTCGTTCGAGGACTCCATGATCACACTGCCGCACCATGTCGAATTCCTCTCCGATGCCTGGCTCGAGGAGGCGCGGACATTCCTGGGACGTTGGGTGGCTCAGCACAAGGAACGGCTGGGCGAAAAGTCGTTTTCCGTCAGCGAACGCTTCGAGCATGCGCCGCCGCATCTCAACTTTCCCGGCGATGTCGCGAGCTGGAGCCTGTCGTATGACGGAAAAGCAATTGCAGTCGCGCGCGAATTCAATGCCGCAGCCGATCTTGTCGTCGAAGGGGATTACCAAGCTGCGCTGACGATGGCGCAATTCGTCGGATTGATGGTCCCGGGTGCGACAGAGGCGGCGTTCCGCGAAGCCCAAACGATGTTCGGCAAGGATTGCGTTCGGGTGAAGGGAAAGCTCGAGAACGAAGCAGCGAACGAAATGCTCCTGCTGCTGCACGATCACATGGGCCGGCGCACGGTCGAGAATCCCGATATTGCCCATCGCGCCGAGCGCCAAGGCGTGGCGCGACACATTCGTGAGATGGAGGAAAAAGGCTACACGGTCATCGAACATGCGATCTCGCCGCAATTTGCCGATGAAGTGCGCGCGGCAACGATACGTGCGCTCTTGCCGCATCAGTCCTTCTCGATGAACTGGATGCTTTATCATGGCCGCGAGTTCGAACAGCTGATTCAAAATCCGTTGGTGATGACCCTCATCGACGCTTCTCTGGGCCGCGGCGCGGTCATTGCGTCCTTCAGTTCGATCAAGAAAGGCCCGGGCCCAGGCGTCATTCCGATCCACACCGATTATGCCCATGTGCCTGAGCCCTACCCGGAATTTGCACTGACCGGTGTCGGTGTCTGGGCGCTGGAAGATTGGACGATCGCGTCCGGTCCGACCTACATCGTGCCGGGAAGTCACAAGATGCGCCGCCCGCCGCGCCCTGGCGAAGGTCACAATGCGGCCGTACCGATCGTCATGCCGAAGGGCTCCGTCGTGTACTTCACGCATGGCGTTTGGCATTGGCAGGGCGATCGCACCGAGCCGGGCGACCGGGTTACGCTGCACGCGCATTTCAATCGCGGCATTCTGAGGAGTCTCGAGCCGAAGAAAACCGACGTGCAAATGCTCCACCGCAATGCGCCGCGTCTCGGCGAGATGCTGGGTGAAGATGACTGGTTCGACAAAATGTCCGCTGCTGGGCGTGACTATGCGCGCTTTACTTATATGAACAAGCTGCACGCGTTCACGGAAAAGCAGAAGCGCCTGATCCTGGAAGGGTCGGCATAATGATGCGTTGGGTTGCACTCTGGATGGCGCCGCTGCTCGCTGCCGGTGCAGTGAACGCAGCGCCGAGCATGTTGCGTTCGACGCCGGACTCCACTCTGACACCTGTCCATTCGCGTCCTGCGCAGGTATCGGGCTGCAGGCTTGTAGGCAAAGCTTTCGGCGACATCGAGGCTGGAGGCGAAATCGTCTTCAAGGGCAAGCATTTCGAAGTAAGCGAGTCGCATGCCAGCCCTAATAGCATCGTCTATTCCGGTTCCGAAGTCAGGGCCGTTTTTTCACCGAGGCGCAGTAACGCCATCATCGAGGGCGACAGTGGAGTGCCGAGTGGTGCTGGCCCGGACGTGCCCGGCACCCTTCGCATCGAGATCGACGGCGGCGTGATTATGACGAACGCGCACGAGCACTGCGTCTTGTTCGAGTAGTCATCCAACTAGGCGAGTGTCGGGTCGGGCGAAACCTGCACCAGCATCTTGCCGAAATTGTCGCCCCGCAGCATTTCGGAAAAGCAGGCCGGCACATTCTCGATGCCCTGGCGGATGTCTTCGCGATACTTGAGCGCGCCCGATGCGACCAGCGGCGCCGCATAACGCAAAAACTCGTCCTGGTGGCTTTGCACAAAATCGCCGACGAAGAGGTCGCGCACGGCAACGTCGCGCTCAGCGAAAACGTCCGCACCCTTGCGCATCAGAGCCGCGCGTGCATCGATTCCCGCCTCATCGCCATAATGCGCGATCAGACCGCAAATCGTCATCCGCGCGTTGGCGTTGAACAGCGGCAAGACCGCCGCGAACACGTCACCGCCGACATTCTCGAAATAGACGTCGACGCCGGCCGGACATGCGTCGCGCAAGTCACGCGCGAATGTGGCGCTCAAATGCGAGACGCAGGCATCGAAGCCGAGAATGTCGGTCACGTAGCGGCATTTCTCGTCACGACCGGCAATTCCGATGACGCGCGCGCCACGAAGCCGCGCCAATTGCGCGGCGATCTGCCCAACGCCTCCCGAGGCGGCCGACACGACCACGGTTTCGCCTGACTTCGGCTGCGCCAACACGATCAGACCCGCATAGGCGGTCAGCCCGAGCATGCCGAGCACACCCACGGCCAACGAAATGCGGCCCTGGTTCGGATCGAGTTTGCGCGGGATCATGTAGGACGGCCGCGCGACGCCCTCGCCCATCAGGCCATACTCCGCCCACCCGTTTGTATTGAAGACGAAATCGCCGGCAGCGAAGCCGTCGATCCGGCTTTCGATCACCCGGGAGACGGTGCGCGCATGACACGGCGCTCCGGCAAGTTCGACGCCGCGTCTTTTGTATCCCCACTGATAGGGATCCAAGGAGACATAGATTGTCCGTGTCAAAGCCTGACCCTGTTCCGGCGTCGGGATAGCCGCTTCGCGCAGCGCGAACGTGTCCGGCTCAGGCCAGTTGGGAACGGGTTTTCCCGACAGGGTCCAAAATCGGTTCATGGCATTCTCCAACGCGTGGCCGACATATATCAGATCGAGCGCCACGACGGACATTCCGCCGAATTTAAGTCAGCTCCTATTGAAACGACCAAGCCGGATTGCCAGTGTTTGAACGTGGCGACCGTGAAGGTCGGTCTTTGGGGAGGGGCTGCTCATGGCGAGCTGGAGCATACGCGCGCTTGCGCTGTCGATTTTCGCACTTGGCATCACTCAGGCGCACGCAGCCAGCGAAGCAGCATCAACATCGCCGAGCGCGCGCGCCCTGACGCGCGATGACGTTGAACCTTATCTCGATGGCATGATTCCGGTTGCGCTCGAGCGCGCCTCGATCGCCGGCGCAGTCGTCGCCGTGGTTAAGGACGGTCATGTGCTGTTTGAAAAGGGCTATGGCTATTCGGATGTCGCCGCGCGTCGCCCGATCGATCCGGCACGGACGATGTTCCGCCCGGGATCCATTTCCAAGCTATTCACCTGGACCGCGGTGATGCAGCTGCAAGAGCAAGGCAGGCTCGACCTCGACAGGGACATCAACACCTATCTCGACTTTCGCATTCCCGACGCATTCGGAAAGCCCATCACGCTGCGCAACATCATGACGCACACGACGGGTTTCGAGGAAACCGTCAAGAATTTGATGGCGGACGATCCCAAGATGCTGCGCACGCTTCAGCACAGTCTGAATGATTGGATTCCCGAGCGCATGTATCCACCGGGTGAAGTACCGTCCTACTCGAATTACGGCGCGGCATTGGCGGGCTATATCGTGCAGCGCGTCTCCGGCGAACCGTTCGAGCAATACATCGCGCGGCACATCTTTCGCCCGCTCGTCATGAATCACTCGACATTCGTTCAGCCGCTGCCGAAGCAATTTGAAGCTGATATGTCGAAGGGTTATGTCACCGCGTCAGGCCAGCCCAAGCCGTTCGAATTGATCAGCATGTCGCCGGCAGGCGGTCTAAGTGCCAGCGCCGATGATCTCACGCGCTTCATGATGGCCCATTTGAGTGACGGCTCGTACGGGGGTGCGCAGATTCTGAAACCAGAAACTGCCAAGCTCATGCACAGGACGGCTTTGCAAATCGTTCCCGGTGTGCCCGGCATGGCTCTCGGCTTCTATCACGAGGATCGCAACGGCCATGACATCGTCGGCCATGGCGGCGACACGCAGTGGTTCCACAGCGACATGCATCTCATCCTCGACGAGAATGTCGGCCTGTTCATTTCGCTGAACAGCGCCGGCAACGAAAGCCTCGTGACCTCCGTCCGGCGAGAGTTCTTCGACGGAATCATGGATCGCTATTTTCCGGCGGCGCCGGCCAAACTTGCGCCGGCCTTGCCAAGCGCCAAGGCCGACGCCGAAAAGATCGCCGGCCGTTATTATCTCAGCCGGCGGTCGGACTCGAATTTTGCCGTGATCGCCAGCCTCGGACAGCAGTTACCGTTGCGAGCCAATGCTGACGGCACGATTTCCGTACCGGCTTTGGTGGACAAGAACGGGATTGCCAAGAAGTTTCGCGAGATCGCGCCCAATCGTTGGCACGAAGTGAATGGCCCGAACATCTTCGTCGTAGTGAAGGACGGCGAGCAGGTCGGCTACGTCACGAGCGACATCTTTCCGCAAATTCTCGTTCTCCATCGCGTTCCGTTCAGCCGCAACATCTATTGGGTCGGCGCGCTCCTTGGCGGCAGCGCGCTCATGTTGCTGTTGACCGTGCTGTTCTGGCCGATCAAGGCGATCCTGCGTTGGCGCTACAGCCAGCCGCTCAATCTGTCCGGACGCGCACTCACCTACTACCGCCTTGCCCGGGTCACAGCGCTGATCGATGTCCTGTGGCTGGCGGGATGGGCGACCTTCTTCGTGCTGGCGTCGCTGAGTCTCTCTTATCTCGACGTGCCGACCGATCCCTATCTTCGCGCTTTGCAAGTTCTGGGAGTTGTCGGCGTCATCGCGACTATTTTTCCCATCACCAATTTCTGGATGGCACTGAAGGAGGCGCGGCGCCCCTGGTGGACCAGGGTGACGGACGGTCTGGTCGCGCTGGCGGCGATCATTGTCGTTTATTACAGCGTGACGCTTCATTTGCTGTCGCTCGGCTTGAACTATTGACCGCGGCACCTGGCGCGAACTTTGGGATAACGTCGTATCCGCTTGAGCATCGAGGCGCTGCGCCCGACCATCGGTTTCTGCCTATTCACCATCCGAAAACTGCATTAGCCTTCGTACGACTTTGCGAGATTCCAATCTCGCCGCGGGGGAAGAGATGACAACGGCGACTGTCGGACAGCCCGGTTTTTCCATCGGGCGCGTTGCAAGCATGACGTTCGGGGCAATCGGGCGAAATCTGCTTCCCTTTTTGCTCCTCTCAGCAATGGCGATCATACCCAGTGCTCTGGTGTCCTTCTTCCTCGTTCAGGGAGTGCAAAACGGTGGTCAGGTGAGTCCTTCGAACTTCTTGACCATTTCCTTTTGGATAGCCTTCGTGGCCAGCTACTTGGTCGCCTTAGTCTTGATATTTCTCCTGCAAGCCGCGTTGGTGCAGGGAACGATCGCCGATCTGAATGGCCGCAAAGTCTCGGTCATCGAAGCGTTGAAGTCGAGCATCCGCGTCTTCCTTCCACTCGTTGGTCTCGCAATCGTTACGTCGGTCGGCGTGGGCGTCGCGTTTGTTGCACTGATCTTTCCAGGCTTCATGCTTCTGACGGCCTGGCTTGTTGGCGTTCCCGTCCTGGTGGTCGAGCGTAAGCCAATTCTGGATTCGCTCAGTCGAAGCGCGGAACTCACGAAAGGATATCGCTGGCCGCTGTTCGGGACCATTGTCGTGTTCTACCTGGGTGCGGCAATTCTCCAACTGGCAGTCCGGCCCATATTCGGCCTGACGCTCGTGGCCCCGAGCGTCGGAGCAATGTCCGTCGCTTATATTGCTCTCGACTCGGTCGTTCGAATTTTTACTTCGATGGTTTCCACGGCTGGGGTCGCAACCATTTATTACGAATTGCGCAGCGTCAAAGAAGGAGTTGGGCCGGAGCAACTGGCCTCGGTGTTCGACTAGCTGGTGTCGAACTTGTCGCGCTTTCTGCGCCCGAACAGCAGGCGCGACTCGAGCCGGCCGCGCAAGGCCTTGTAGTAGGCCGCAAGAAATTCGCCGTCCGGCGTCTTGTTATCCGGCATTCCGATCTTGCGACGAATGCGCGCTGCCACCGCCTTCATCGTGTCGGCGTCCTTGCGCCGGACCACGTCCTCCAGAACCGACAATTCGCGAATTCCGTATGCGTCGAGAGCTGCACGATCGAAGACGAGCCCGATCACGGCTTCGCTCGTCGGATCGACATCGAGAACGCGCTTGGGTACATGAACGACCCATGTGCCTGCGATGAGGTCCCCGATGCGCAGGCGGTCTGCGTTGAACAATGGAAACAGGGCAAATATGCCGCACCAGATGAGCGCCGCGATCGAGATCCAAGTGTCGACCAGGTGAGCTTGCGCTGCAAAAAACGTGAGCGGCAGAAATATCTCGAGTTCACGCATGGCGTTGCGTGCAAAGACCGCATCGCCCGTGAGCGCGCTTCCGTCGCGGGAAACAACGCGCAGCCCCAGAATTCGCTTACCCGGAGTCGCAGCTCTTGGCCTTGTTTCGTACGCCGTGAAATAGAAAAGCCGAAGAAAAAATGAGCCGAGAAGCCATAGGCTTAACAGGTAAGGCGCCGCGACAAGGCCGGTCAGGAGCGCCGCTGCGGCCAGGGCGATGGTCATTGCGATCAACGCCAGCAGTATGAAGGCAACGTCGAGCAGGAATGCCGATGCGCGCTCGCTCGCGTCGGCGAGTACGAGCCTCAAATCGACACCTTCCGGCGTTACGAATTGGCGCACCAGCGATGCACTGCGTCGGAGGGTTATGCCGCGGTCGATCTTGTCGCTGTCCGTGGCCGTCACGTCCGCCTCGCGGGCATATAGTAGAATGTGAGCCAACCGACCGCCGTTGCAGCCGCAATGACGTAGCGAAGAGACGTGCTGGTGATCAGCTGTCGCGCAAACCCTTCCAGCAGTCCGGCGACCGCCAGCATCACGACCACGCCGACCATGGTCGATGCCGCCTCCCGCCCAGCGACACTTAATGCATCGAGCCGCGAGGCTTGACCCGGAAATCCTAGCGTCCAGCCGATCTTGAAACCGGCCGCGCCTGACAGGGTGATGGCAAAAAGTTCGGTCACGCCGTGAACAAGAACCCAGCCGCCGAAATCGACAGCGAGACCGTGACTGAAATAAAGCGCAAACAGGGCACCCAGCATAAGACCGTTATAAAAGAGCAGGAACGCCGTTGGCAGGCAGCAGGCGAATCCCAGCGCAAACGAGAACAGCGCAATCTCTGCATTGTGTGTGAAGAGGAAGCTTGAAAATAGCGGCAGGACATCGGCGTGGTTCGATTCGAATAGAATTTGCTGGAGATTCTTCGTCGATGATCCGGGATCACGCCCTTCGCTGAGACCAGGCGGCACAAATGCGAAAAACCATCGCGAATTTCTCAGCACCATCCAAAATGCGACCACGGTCCCAAGCACACCAAACGCCGCCGAAACGATCGTCTCGCGCCAAAGTGAACGGACAGCGGCTCGCCAGTCGGTGAGAAGAAACCGCGCCAGTCGCTCCGGCAGCGAGGTCCGCGTGCCGTAGACGCAGAAATAGGCGCGCGTGCTCAAGGCCTCAAGATAGGCGATCAGGCTCTGATCGAGCGATACCGCCCGCGCAGCAGACAGCGAAGACAAGACGGAACGATAGAGGACCGGTATCGCGATGACTTCATCGTCGCTGAGTTCCGAACTTCGCCCGCGCTCGAAACGATCGAGCACACTTTCAAGGCGGCGCCAGTCCGCTTCCCGCTCGATTCGAAAACGGCGGCTCTTCAGCTCCGATTGCTCCACGCCGTCCCCTCAGTTTCGCCCATGCTTCGCCGCCAAATAGGCATCAATCAGTTGCAAATTGATCTGTTCGACCGTGGTATCGACCACATCGACGCCCATCGCCTTCAGTCGTGTAATCACCATTTGACGCTCGCGAAGCATTGTATCCGAGAGTATTGCCCTCGAAACATCGCTAGCCGCGATCGGTTCCTGGCGAACCATGCCTTCAAGTTCTTCGTCGCGAAACGTGACGAACACCACGGCATGCCGCACGAGTAACCGGCCAATATTCTCCAGCATCAGCTCCGCACTGACTGTGTCGAAGAAATCCGTGAACACGACGATGATCGAGCGGTGTTCGAGTTCACCCGAAAGCTGGGTCAGTCCTAGCGTAAAATTCGTTTCCGCCGTCGAATAGTCGATTTTCGCGGCCAGGCGCTGGATTTCGCTGAAGGCGTTGGGGCCCACGACAGTACCGCTGCTGAGAACCGGGCGCTCGTCGAAGGCAAAAAGTCCCACGCGATCGCCGAGCCGCAAGGCGACGAAAGCCAGAAGCAGCAGGGCTTGTATGGCGCGATCGATGCGCGGCAGCCCCCGCATGGGCTCGCACATCAAGCGACCGGTATCCAACGCAAAGACGATGTGGAGGTTTTCCTCCGCCTGAAATTCGCGGACCAATAGTCGCCCATGCCGCGCCGTCTGCTTCCAATCGATCGAGCGACGATCCATCCCCGATTGAAAGTCCTTCAACGCGTGAAATTCGGCGCCGGCGCCCGCGCGCATCTGGGAACGAACACCAAGATAGCCCGTCTCGCGGCGAAAGAGCCGGACCGCCTCCTCTTTGACCGAAGCGATATTGGGAATGATGGACAGGCTCCGCGCCAGTCGTTCGGAGCGTTGGCGCCAGCATAAGCCGAGAGGTCCCTGCCAGCGCGCCTGGAGCGCTTCAATGATGCCCTCGCCCCGTCGCAACGGTGCAAGCTCGAAATCGACATCCGAAACGCCGGACGTTACCGAACACAACTGACGCTCGGGCATAACGCGGATGCGGCTGCCCGAACTCAATGCAACCTCCAACGCGGCGGGTGCCGGACGGCCGGAAAAGGAGAGCGTCACCCTCCCATGATCGGTCCGCGCAACGCCAAGCGTTGCCGGTATTTTCACCTGGCTGCTCAGCATGGATGGACTTGGCGCCAAGGAGGCGTCGAGCAAAAACGCGCCGATGGTCAACCCCACCCATGCCAGACCGACAACCCAGAGCGACGGTGCAAAGGCCGCGATGACGAACACGAGCGGCACACCGAGAGTGGCCAGGAAAACCATGCGTCGCGTCGGATACATTCAGCGCGGTGCCTCGATAGATTCGACCACGGCGCGGATCGTAGCGTCGACGCTGCGGCCCTCGATTTCGGCGGCTGGAGAAAGAATAATGCGATGGCGCAAGGCTGGTAGCAGAAGCGCCTTCACATCGTCCGGAATCACATAGTCCCGACCATCGAGTGCGGCATAGGCCCGCGAAGCGGCCGCCAGCATCGCTCCGCTGCGCGGACTTGCACCGTGCAAAACGTCCGGCGACGTGCGCGTCGCACGAATGAGGCTGACGATGTAGGACGCGACTGGATCAGAAAGCTTCGCCGCGGCGACCAGAGAAAGGCATTGCGCCAATCCTTCCCGGTCGGTCACAGCCTTTACGCCCACGGCAGCAAGATCCGGCATCCGAACCGTTGCCCCTTGGGACCGGACGATCGCGAATTCCTCAGTCTCGCTTGGATATGAAAGCGTGTGCTTGAAGAGGAAACGATCGAGCTGTGCCTCCGGCAGCGGATAGGTCCCCTGCTGCTCGATAGGATTTTCCGTCGCAACCACCATGAAGCGATCGTTCAGCAGGTGCGTCTTGCCATCCAACGTCACGTGGCGCTCCTGCATCGCTTCAAGCAGCGCGGCTTGCGTTTTCGGCGGCGTGCGGTTGATTTCGTCTGCCAGGAGCAGGTCGCAAAAGATGGGACCCCGGTTCGTGACGAAGCTGCTGGTTTGGAAGTTGAACTGATTGGTGCCGACGATGTCGCCAGGCAACAGATCGGGCGTGAACTGGATCCGGGCGAATTCCAGGTCCAGGCATTTTGCGAACGATTGCGCAATCAACGTCTTGGCGATTCCGGGCGGACCCTCGAGCAGGATATGCCCGCCGCAAAACAGCGAAACGAGCATGAGGTGAATTGTATCCGCCTGTCCGACGACGGCCTTGGCCACTTGATCTCGAATCGCCTGCGCCAAATTCTTCAATTCGTCACTGTTCATGCAAAATCCCCCGCCTCCACCGATAGAGTCTCTGAGCAACTTGAAGCATTGCGCTGGTGTCCTGAACCTGCCGAGCCTGTTTGCTCAAATCGGAAAAGCGATCTTCGACGCCGCTGTGCTGTTCGAGCCGTTCGAGCCAAGCAGACGGCGCCACGTCTTTGCGCGCAATGCCCGCCTGCGTTGCCACGATATTGAGCGTGGTCTCGGCATATCTGGCTGCCATATTGGGCTCACGCCGCATCAGACGAATAACCGCAGCGGTATTGTCCGCGAGCGCGCGCTTGCCAAAGGCAAATGTTCGGTCTCGTCTGTCAGGAGCGCCAAAGCGGCTAAAGGCATGGAATGCAATGAGCGACGCGGCGAGGATGGCGCACAACGTCGCCCCGAGTAAGGGCGGACTGAAAGCGGCGCGAAGAATATCGGGCGTGGAACCAAAGCCATTGAGCGTAATGTCGAACGAAACCGGCCTGTCGGTCACCCGTAGCGCGCCTACCAGTGCAACAGAAAAATGCGCCGCCGCAATATCGCGAAGTCCAAGATTATTGAGGAGATCGGGTTCCGAAAGAATATAGATTTGCGTTCCCGGGACATGCGCCAGCACAGCTTGGCCCTTGCCGTCGACGATGTCCGGTTCGAGAGTCTTGCCGGAAATAGTCTGAACGGTGTCGATGTACAGGGGCTCTGCAGGAATGACTTGCTGGAATTGAGCGTATTTGGCGGTGAGATGCGTGGGCACCAGTCCCGGACTCTGCGTAATAGTCACACCCTTTGCGATGTCTGAGAGAAGCGAGACCAGGGCGTCCTTGTTGACCGCACCGGACTTCACGACCCAGCCGGAATGCGTTGGATCGGGAATCGTGTTCCATTTGGGAAGAACGATCAACCGCTGGCCGAGCGAAGAGAGTCTCGCCACTTCCGAGGGTGCACTATACGGACTGGGCGTGAGCACGACGAGGCTATAAGTATTAGCCGGTGGTGGTTCGCGACCCAAGCGAAAGTCGATGCCCCAGCTTTCCAGCAGCTGGCGCATACCTGCGAAGCCGACGGCGGAATTCGAAAGTACGTTGGCGTCGCTTGAGGTTTCCGAGCGAAGATCCGGCGCATAGGCTGTCAGAACCGCATAAAGCAGGAGAGAGACCGCACTGACGACCACCAGCGCTGCGGCGAGACGTGGCGCGAGTAGGGGCGGTGACTGTTCCTGCACGCTCATGAATCTGCGCCCGCAATCCAGGCTGGGGCAAACGCGAACGATTCATAGTCTCGACGGCAGCGGACAAATTCATCCGCCCCGATTTTTTGGCCCGCGAACAATCCGCGTTCCACTGCCGCAGCAATACCGGCGAAGGCGGCTCGCGCAGATCGCGGCAGCGGATCGAGCTCTGCAATTTCGCGACTGGTAAACATCGGACGCAAAAGCCGCGGCCGTCTGTCCTCGATGTCTTCGATGCTGCGCAGGAGAAGAAGATGGATTGCTTCCGAATATCGCCCTTGAGCAGCGAGCGTATCGGATTCGCTGAGGAGTTTTCGTGCCGCGACCGGTGTCGGGCGCCACTCTTCCCCTACGACTGACTCATGCTCGTCGTGAACCGTTCGTCGCTTCAAGAGCAGAGGCCAATATCGGCGAACCAGGACGTAAATCACGTAAGTCAAGATCAGGACGGCGATGCTCCAAAATCCCCATTTGATGTAGACCCATTCGTCGCGAAGGAAATTGAGGAGCGCCAAAACCCAGGGCTGAAGTACCGGCGGCTTGTACCGCGGCAAGGAAAATTGGAGCTCTGAGTGTCGATGGAGCTCGGCGAAGGCACGCTGAATTGCGTGATCGTATTTCGCAGCGCTCGTGGAATCGTCCATCTGCAAATTCTATGAGCTACCGTCGGAAGTGGAAACCCGCCCGGGCGTGCGTTGCCAACAATCTGAAGGTTTTAGCATGGACGGAAACCGAAAATGGGTTTTTGCTGTAGAGTCATTCTGGGGTAGTCCGGACGACAGACTGGACGGAAGGAGAAGATCGGGACGCATGTACTTCAGACGCCCACCGCATCCCTTGTTGTCGAGACATATCAACTATTATTGGTGTGTCAGCGACACGCCACGTCGCGAAAGCGTGCACGTGGTTCCAAGCGGCACGCTCGAAGTCGTCTTCAACCTTGGCGGAAACACGAACCGCATCGGCGGTCCGTCCGAACTTGCGAGCTTCACGCCCTATGCCGACGCTGTGGTCTCCGGCGCGCAGGGCCGCTACTTCGTCATCGATGTGCGAGCGCATGCCTCGATCGTCGGTGTCCACTTCCGACCTGGCGGAGCCTACGCCTTGCTTGGTGTCCCGCCTGGAACGCTGAGCGACGCCCACGCGGACTTGGACGCCGTATGGGGTGCGCGGGCGAGTGAACTTCTCGGACGATTGCGTGCCGCCATCGATCCCGAAGCGCGATTCCGCATCCTGGACGGCGAGTTCATGCAACGGCTCTGTCGCGCAACCATGCCGCGTGACGAAGTGCGCTATGCGCTTCGCCGGCTCGCCGGAACGAATGCTCGCGTCGACAGCGTTGCCGCGGAAGTCGATCTGAGCCACCGCCGTTTCATCGCGCTCTTCGCCGAACAGGTCGGCGTGACGCCGAAGGTCTTCAGCCGAGTCGGACGATTCCAGCGCACGTGGAGTCTGGCAAGAAATGGCGTGTCGCGAGACTGGGCGGAACTGGCCCTGACAGCGGGATACTTCGATCAGTCGCACCTGATCCGGGAATTCGTGTCGCTTTCGGGACTGCCGCCGACGGAATTCTTGCAACGCAGCGCGGACGCCAAAGGTCATCACGCCGCCGTGGCCGGGCGCCGAGGGTAAAATTTGTCCAATACAGGTTGTCCGCGTTGCGCCATACTCGGCAAGTGATTGACGATCGGAGGCGCCATGAGTGATGCAGCTGACGCGCGCAACAAGGCGGTCCTGAGCAACGACGTGGTCAGCGTTCGCTATCAGATCGCCGATGTGCCACGCGCAATCGAATTCTATCAGCGACATTTGGGATTTAAGCTGGAAATGGCAGCCGGCAGCGCCTTTGCCTCCGTCTCCCTCGGAAACCTTCGGCTTCTCCTGAGCGGGCCGGGAAGCTCAGGCGCACGGCCGATGCCGGACGGACGCAAGCAAGAGCCCGGCGGCTGGAACCGTATCCTCGTTTATGTCGAGGATCTCGAGAAACGCGTGCAATCGCTCAAGGCTGCGGGCGTGCCTTTCCGCAACACGATCGAAAAAGGACCCGGCGGGAGCCAGATTCTCATCGAGGACCCCGACGGAAACGCGATCGAACTCCACCAGCCAGCTTAGCGCTCGATATTATATGTCCTCGAAGCGCGGCGCATTCATGTGCGCTTTCGGTTGCACAAACTCAAGAAATACATCGTAGGGTAAGCCTTCGCACCGCACGAAATGCAACCGCTGGCGGCAGGGAAGGCTTGCAGTTTAAGAAGGTATTTTACCAGCCGTAACACTCTTCGTCGCCATAGTGCGCGTCTGAACGTCCCCATGGATGGAGCAGGCGATGAAGAAGAAGCTAGTTGCGGCTATGGCACTCCTGGGTGCGACGGGGGTCGCTGCGGCGCAGCCCGCCGTCTGGCCCAGCCTCGGTTTTCCAATCTCCCATGCTGCCGCTAACGAAATCACGGTCAACGACGCGGTCGCGCATGTCGGCGAGTGGACCAATCTGCAAGGCACGGTCAGCGAAATTCTCACGAATCGGGGCGCTGCGACGATTGTCGACGTCGGCGGCCACTATCCCGACCTGACTTTCAAGGCTGTTCTGTTTCCAAACCAGCTCTCTTCACCGGGCATGGTGCAAGAGTCCGACCGCCGCATCGTGATTATCTCCGGCACCATCAAGCTGGTTCGTGGTCAACCCGAAATCGTCGTGACATCGCGAGACCAAATCGCTCTGTAAGTCAGACGACAAGCCTGAAGCGATCAAAAAGTCGGCCTCTTCCTGAGGCGAGCCCGCATGGCGGAACTCTCCGGTTAGCGTGAAGCGCTTCGGTTTGAGCGCGGTATTCCGGGCTTTTGGCACCGGCACACGCAATCGTTGATTGCCCTGTCTATTGACCCGGGATGAAGTGACGGTGGAAGCTCTCGCAAAGCGTTGGCGCTTGGCGCCAGCTTAGGAGTCCTCATGGCTGATGCGCTCATCACACCTGCCATCGTCGACACTCCCGCGCCACCAGCTTCAGTCTCCACCACGCGCACCGGTCACGAAACGTCTCTTTGGACGCGATTTGCCTATGGCTTCGGGTCGGTCGCGTTCGGCGTCAAGGACAACGGATTTTCCTATTTCCTTCTGATCTTCTACAGTCAGGTGATCGGCATCGACTCGCGTTGGGTGAGTGCGGCCATCTCCATCGCGCTGATCTTCGATGCTTTGTGCGATCCGCTGATCGGCTACTTCTCCGATAACCTGCACTCGAAATGGGGCCGGAGGCATCCCTTCATGTATGCGGCCGCGATTCCGGTCGCGCTGTCCTATCTCTTGCTTTGGCGGCCGCCGGTCGGATGGTCGTCCGAGGAGATCTTCTGGTACTTGCTCGTTCTCGCCATCCTCATTCGTATTATGATCACGATGTTCGAGACGCCGAGTTCCTCGCTTGGCGCCGAGCTTGCCGCAGGTTACGACGAACGCAGTTCGCTTATGTCCTGGCGCTACTATTTTGGCTGGACGGGCGGCAATCTGATGACTGTCCTGATGTACGGCGTGCTGTTCCCCGCCTTCGCCACGACCGCGATCAAGAACGGACAATTCAACCGCGACGCCTATGCGGTCTATGGTCTGATCGCGTCCGGCCTCATCTTCCTGGGCATCATGGTTTCGGCGCTCGGAACCCATGCGCGCATTCCTTATCTGCATGCGCCGCCGCCCAAGCGCCGCATAACGCCGTTCGTGGTGATCAAGGAGATCTGGGAGACGCTTTCCAACCGCTCCTTCTTCGCGCTTTTTCTCTCGACCGCGTTCGGCGCGGTGGCGGGCGGCCTCTCAGCGGCGCTGGCGTTCTATTTCCTCTCCTATTTCTGGGCCTTTGATGCGTTCCAGAATTTCCTCATCACCGGTAGCGTGTTCATCTCGGCCTTCATCGGCGCCTGGCTCGCGCCGTTGGCGAGCCGCACGATCGGCAAGAGAATGGGCGCCATCATCATCGGCTTTGTCGCATTCCTGGGCTCGCCGATGCCCGTCGTTCTTCGGCTCTTTGGCTGGTTGCCGCCCAACGGTTCGCCCTCCGTTTTCTGGTTCGTTCTCGTCGCGACGATGATCGATGTCGGCCTCATCATCGCCTTCGGAATTCTAGGCTCTTCGATGATGGCCGACCTTGTCGAGCAGGCAGAGCTCAAGACCGGACGCCGCGCTGAAGGCGTATTCTTCTCGGCGGCGACCTTCATCCGCAAGTTGGTCACCGGCATCGGCGTGTCGGCGGCGGGCTATGTCCTGTGGTTCGCGCATTTCCCCAAAGGTGCCGATCCCGCGCATGTTCCCGCCGAAGCACTCTGGCGATTGGGCGCGCTCTACGTGCCCACGATTCTGACGCTTTGGATGACGATGGTGGCGGTTATTATGTTCTATTCGCTCGACCGCAAGAGTCACGAAGCAAATTTGCGCAAGCTCGCGGAGACGAAGAAGTAGCAGGCCTGTGCCGCCGGGGATTTCAGATGCGCCTCACCGGTCTTGGCCGCGTTCTCTTTGCCTTGAGCTTCGCCGTAACGGGCGCGTTGGCGATTGTCACGCGCAATTTCGGTCTCGTTTGGGGACCGTTATCCGAGGGCAACCCTTGGCATGATCCACTTGCGATCCTCGCGGGCGCACTTCTTGTTGCCACTGCCATTGCGCTCCTCATACCACGCACAGCGCACGTCGCCGCGCTCGTGCTTGGCGCCTTCTTGCTGTTGCGCGAACTGGTGCTGCAATTGCCGCTGGTCGTCGCCCATCCGCTGGTCGAAGCGTCATGGTACAGCGTGAGCGAAAATCTCATTCTCCTCGCAGGCGCATGGACGATCTTCTCGCTCTTGCCGCGGGAGAAAGGAGCGTTGGCAAAATTCCGTCATGTGCGCGCGGGACAAATTCTTTTTGCCCTGGCGCTGCCCGCAATCGGCCTGTCGCACTTCTTCTATCTCGACCAGACCGCGCCGCTCATTCCGCTATGGCTGCCGTTCCATGCACTGCTGGCGTATTTCACAGGCGCGGCGCATATCGCTGCCGGCGTTGCCATTCTCTTCGACGTGCTGCCGCGCCTCGCCGCCACGTCGGAAGCGGTGATGGTGAGCCTTTTCACACTCCTCGTTTGGGTACCGACAGTGAGCACTCACCTCGCGAACCGCTTCGACTGGTCGGAAATCTGCGTCTCCACCGCGATCGCAGGTGCCGCGTGGGCGGTGGCCGAATCGTTTCGCGGCAGGTCGTGGAACTTTATGCGCTCAAAGTGACCGCATTGAGCGGTGTCAATACCAACTACAGGCCGCTTGTAAATCCGTTTGACAAATTAACCTTTTAAGTCCCGAAGATTTCTTCCAAAACTGCCCTTTCCGGCTGACGAAAAATATTGGCGCAGAACTTGCTTGGTTGAATCCCAAGGGGATTGTTGCGAGGTGTGATATGACACGATCGAAGCTTCTTCTTGGCGTTTTGGCAGTCGCGGCTGCAATCGGAATTGCGTCGCCAGCCACTGCAACCCCGACATGGACAGGGCCCCTGTCGCTCCACGTCAATCCTTTGGATTTCAACGTTGGCACCGGCACTTTAGCCGGAGCACAGTTGGCTCTGAACGGTTCGAGCCTGGGCACACACCATTCCATCGGCTTTGCAGGTCCCGTGTCGGTGACCATCGACACGATCCCGCCCTCCAGCGCCGAGAACGTCGTCGTGTTTTGCGATGACTTGGCTCACACCTTCACGGTCAATCATACCTACAACAACTATTTTGCATCCGATCCGGCCTTTCCGATCGATATTGTCGATTACATAGCCTTGGGCGCGACGACAGCCGATAAGATCATGGGGCTGACCGCACGTGGCACCGACGAATATATCCTCGGCACGCTGACGCCCGAGCGTGGCGCAGCATTCCAGATGGCGATTTGGGAGCTTGAGTATGGTGGCACCGCCACATTCTCCGGCGATGCGAACTTTCAGAACGTCGTCGCCGGCTTGATGGCAGGGGCGTTGGCCGACTTCGCGCTCTTCACCAGCCAGCCGGAGCCGTGGACATTCTCGCAGCTTGAAGCGCCATGCGACTCGGACCTAGTCGGACTCATCACGAAGGATTCGGCTTGCCAGACGCAAGGGCAGATCCTGGCCCATCCGGGAACTATCGTGACCGGCTTTGTCCCTGAGCCGATCACACTTTCGCTGTTCGGTGCCGGACTTGCGGGTCTAGTTGGCTATCGCCGCAGGCGCAAAGCCATAGGGTGAGCTTGAATTTCCGGTGCGACTGAACTGTCCGCAGCGGAACGCTCGCCTCGCCCACGGATTTTGCGCTACTCTCACCTCGCAAGATTGAAACATTGCGAGGATCGAAGATGGCGTCCCAGACGAGCTATGACGTCGTGATCGTCGGCGCCGGCTTTTCCGGCCTTTACATGCTGCACAAGGTCCGCCAATTGGGACTTTCGGCGCGCGTCTACGAGGCGGGAAGCGGCGTCGGCGGCACTTGGTTCTGGAACCGCTATCCGGGCGCACGCGTCGACATCGAAAGCCAGGAATATTCCTATTCCTTCTCGCCCGAGCTCGAGGACGAGTGGCAATGGACCGAGCGCTACGCTTCGCAACCCGAACTTCTTCGTTATCTCAATCATGTCGCCGACAGATTTGATCTCAGGGCCGACATCCAGCTTGAGACACGCGTGACATCGGCGATCTTCGACGAGGGCACGCATCGTTGGATAATCGCGACAGACCACGGCGAGCTGGTCACGGCCAAATTCTGCGTCATGGCGACCGGCTGCTTGTCGGTGACGAAGGATCCCGATTTCAAGGGCGTCGAAAGCTTCAAGGGACCGAGCTATCACACGGGGCGTTGGCCACATGAAGGCGTCGACTTCACGGGCATGCATGTCGGCGTGATTGGAACCGGTTCGTCCGCCATTCAATCGATCCCCATGATCGCCGAACAGGCGAACCGCGTTACCGTCTTTCAGCGCACGCCGAACTTCAGCGTGCCGGCGCACAACAAACCTGTCGATCCCGAAGTGGTGCGCGACTGGCGCGAGCACCGCGCGCAATATCGCAAGGAAGCGCGCCAAACTGGTTTCGGCATTCGCATGCTGGACCAATCCGAGCGCTCCGTGTTCGACGTGAGCCCCGATGAGATCCAACGCACCTACGAAGATCGCTGGGCGCGCGGCGGCTTCAGCCTGGCGGGCGCATTCGCCGATATCGTGATCAACAAGGAAGCGAACGCCATTGCCGGCGCCTTCGTCGCCGACAAGATCCGCTCGATCGTCAAGGACCCGGAAATCGCCGAGAAGCTTGTTCCCAAGACCTATCCCATCGTGACCAAGAGGCTATGCGTCGACACAGGCTATTACGCGACGTTCAACCGCGACAACGTCACACTCATCGACGTCGCAAAGGACCCCATCACGGAAATCACGCCGCAAGGCATCGCCACGAAAAATACCGAATATAAAGTCGACGCGATCGTCTATGCGATCGGCTTCGACGCGATGACGGGCGCGGTCGGCAAGATCGACATCCGTGGTCGCAGCGGCGTGAAGCTCAAGGAGAGCTGGGCTGAGGGACCGAAGACTTACCTTGGGCTGATGGTGTCAGGATTTCCGAATCTTTTCCTGGTGACCGGTCCCGGCAGTCCGTCCGTCCTGTGCAACATGGCCCTCGCCATCGAGCAGCATGTCGAATGGATTTCGGGCTGCATCGCTTACGTGAACGAACGCCAAGCCGGCGCGATCGAGGCGACGACTGCCGCGCAGGACGCCTGGGTCGCGAGCGTGAACGAAATCGCCGACACCACGCTCTTTCCCCTCGCTAATTCCTGGTACATCGGCGCCAATGTTCCGGGCAAGCCGCGCGTTTTCATGCCTTATATAGGCGGCTTTCCGACCTATGAGCAGATCTGCAACGACGTGGCCGCGAAGGGCTATGAAGGTTTCGCCCTGCACTCGGCAGCGCACACTTCGTGACGCTCGCGGGGCGGACCTTCGGCAGAGACGACGGCGAAAGCTTGCCGGCACGTCTTTATCGGGATGTCGATTTCTTCGAAGCCGAGCGGCTGAAGCTCTTCGCCAAATCCTGGCATCTGATCTGTCATGTGAACGATATCCCCAAGGCCGGCGATTATCACACCCTCGATATCCTGGGCGAAAAGTTCCTGGCGCTGCGCGGCGCTGAGGGCGTGGTGCGCAGCTTCCACAATGTCTGTCGTCATCGCGGATCACGTCTTGCCGATGGCGCGAGCGGCAATTGCGGTCACCGTCTCGTCTGCCCCTATCACGCGTGGAGCTACGCGCTCGATGGCTCGCTCAAAGCGGTCCCGCCCTGGCAGGGCCTTGAAGATTTGAACTTAGCCCAGCATGGACTCGTCGCGCTCAACCAAGAAATCTGGAAGGGCTTTGTCTTCGTGCGGCGTGAGCGCGGCGGCCCGGCAATCGCGGAGATGATGGCGCCTTACGAAAAGGACATCGCACTACACAAATTCGAAGAGCTGATGCCGCAGGGCCGCGTCACGTTTCGCCCGCGCGCCGTCAACTGGAAGAACCTGGCTGACAACTACGGCGATGGTCTGCACATCCCGGTCGCCCATCCCGGGCTGACGCGGCTTTTTGCCGGCAGCTACACGCTCGAAGCCAAGCGCTGGGTCGACAAGATGGAAGGAACGATCACGAAGCGCCCCTCTTCGAGTTCGTCGGAACGATACTATCAGTCATTGCTGCCGTCGTTCGAACATCTGCCGATCGAGAAGAGGCGCATCTGGAGCTATTACCGGCTTTGGCCGAACGTCGCCTTCGACGTCTATCCCGACCAAGTCGACTTCATGCAGTTCGTGCCGATTTCGCCGACCGAGACACTGATCCGCGAAATCGCATATGCGCTGCCCGACAAACGACGCGAGGTGCGCGCGGCGCGCTATCTCAACTGGCGCATCAATCGGCAGGTCAACGCCGAGGATACGATCTTGGTGGCGCGCGTTCAGTCCGGCATGACCTCGTCCAGCTATTCGAGCGGGCCGCTCTCCAAGGCGGAAGTCTGCCTGGCTGCATTCGCGCGACGCCTGCGCGAGGCCTTGCCCGAGGCGCGGGGCCATTGACTTAGCTTTGCCCGCACGCCCTGATGCGTCGACATCGCAATGGCAACTGGGGAGGGGTCGATGTGTCAAATTTGCGAACATACGCAACATGAGAATTCACGGCGGGGATTTCTGGGTCTTCTCGGCGCAGCGACGGCGGGATACGCGTTCGCAGGTAATGCCATCGCCGCCGAGATCAAAGTCCCGCCTAAGCCGCAGAACGTGGTCTCGCCGGACGCCGCACTTGCGCTTCTGACCGCAGGCAACAAGCGCTACGGCGAAGGCGTAATGCGTCGCCACGACTTCAGGAACGAGCGCGAGCCCTTGTCGAAAGGCCAAAATCCGTATGCTGCGATCCTGAGTTGTGCGGATTCGCGCATCGCGCCCGAACTCGCCTTCGACAGCGCGCGCGGCGATCTCTTCGTCTGCCGCGTCGCGGGCAACTTCGCCAACGATGACATCGTGGCGAGTCTGGAATATGCGGTTGCGGTATTGAAGACGCCGCTCATCATGGTGCTTGGCCACAGTGCTTGTGGTGCCATCGCTTCAACGATCGAATCGCTCAGGGACAAGACGACCTTGCCCGGCCATCTGCCTTCCCTGGTCGCAAGCCTTTCTGGCGCCGTCAAAGCAAGTGAAGGAAAGCCCGGCGATCTTCTCGAAAACGCCATCACGCAGAATGTCAGCGACACGGTGCAGAAGCTGAAGAACGCGGCACCCATCCTAAATGCGAGCATCGCGCAGGCGAAGCTCAAGGTCGTAGGCGCGGTCTACCGGTTATCGGACGGCCATGTCGACATCATAGTCTGACGATGGCACCGGTTCGCGCCGGTGCCACCATTTCCGTTGTTCCGCCTCAGAGCGAACCGCGCCAGGGCAGCAGCATGGGAACGCGGCTGCGATATTTGCGGTATTCGTCGCCGAAGAGATTCATCAGATCGCGCTCCTCGAGCACGATGGCAACGAGGATATAGGCCGTCGTGACCGCAGCGAACAGCAAATGTCCGACCGTCATCGTTGGCGCCGCCCAGAACGCGATGATGAAGCCCAAATAGAGCGGGTGGCGAACGAATCTATAGAAGAGCGGCGTGTAGAAGCGTGGCGCGGGCATCTCGCGGCCGGCGAGATTGTTGACCACCTGGTGCAGCCCAAACAGTTCGAAATGATTGATCAGGAACGTGCTCGACAGTACGAGGAGAAAACCGACGATCGAGAGACCTAAAACGGCCATCGCTAAGTTTGGATTGGCGATGCTCCAAACGATTGTCGGGATCGCGCGCCACTGCCAGAACAAAAGGATGAGCGCCAGACTGGCAAACAAGACATAGGTGCTGCGTTCGACCGATTTGGGCACGAACTTCGTCCACCATTGCTTGAAGCCTTGCCGCGCCATCACACTATGCTGGATGGCGAACACCGACATGAGGACCAGGTCGATAATGATGGCTTCGCCGAGCGGAACCACCGCGCCAGAGTCGATCGTCTTGGGCACCACGAGGCCGGTGACGAAGCCGATCGCATAAACAAAGGTCACGAAGAAGATGGCGTAGGTCAGAAGACCATAGGCGAATGCAATGAAGCGACCCATGTGAAACCCCCAGTTCCATTTGTTTCACTGCGGGCGAACTATACAGGCGCGGCGACAAAACCTGAATTTGTTTTAATGAATACAAAAAGCTCGTGCGGCGACGCACTTTATCATTATTTATCAGAGGCTTGATAAGGTCTAGACGCGCGCCGATCCGCCCGCGACCTGTCGCATAGCGAAGCCCTCATACCCACTTTGAGCGATCGCGTTGCAGCGCTCGCGATAGTTGTTGAAGCCGCCGAGATAGACTCCGAATTGTCTGGGCTTACCCGGAATGTTGGAGCCGAGATACCAGGAATTCGCCTTGGGATAGAGCGTGCCGGTCGCGACTTCGGCCGTATGGGCCACCCAGCGCTCTTCGGCGTCAGCTGTCGCTTCGATCACCGCGAGGTTGTGATCGCGCATGTACATCAAACAATCCGCGATCCAATCGACATGTTGTTCGATCGCAGTCGGCATATTGGCCAGTACCGATGGACTGAGCGGGCCGGTAATTGTGAAGAGATTGGGAAAGCCCGCGGTTCCCAGCCCGAGATACGTACGCGCCCCGCTTGCCCATTTGTCTCGCAGGCGCACGCCGCCTCGACCGCGAAATTCGATCGCAAGCAATGGGCCGGTGATCGCGTCGAAGCCGGTTGCCAAAACCAGCGCGTCGAGTTCGTAAGCGCGATCTTTCGTGCGCAACGTCTTGCCGTCAATTCCCACGATCGGTGAACGGCGGATGTCGACGAGCGTCACATTGGCGCGATTGAACGTCAGGTAGTAGTCGTCGTCCATCGGCGGACGCTTGGTTCCGATCGGGTGGTCGGTCGGGATCAGCATTTCGGCAACTGCGGGATCCTTGACGATGCCACGAATGTATTTCGCCACGAATTGCGCGGCCGCGTCATTGGCCTGTTGGTCGGTGAGCAGATCGGAAAAAGATTGCGCAAAGAATCGGGTTCCGCCAACGGCCCAGGCTTTTTCGAGAATGCGCTGCCGCTCAGCGGGCGACACGTCGCCGGCGCGCGTATGACTGACCTCGAACGGCACACCGCCCCCGGATGAGAGACACGTTTTACGGATTTCGTCGTAATTGGCCTTCACCCATTCGACGAACTCGGCCTTCATGGGCGCGTTCCACACCGGCACGACCCAATTGGCGGTGCGCTGGAAAACGGTGAGGTGCTTCGCCTCTTTGGCGATGCGGGGAATGGCCTGCACGCCGGACGCGCCCGTGCCGATCACCCCGACCTTTTTGCCGCTGAAGTCTACGCCCTGGGGCGGCCAGGCGGCGGTGAAGTAGATCTCGCCGGCAAAACCGTCCAAGCCGGGAATGTCAGGGCGCTGGATTTCGGAGAGGCAGCCAGCAGCGGTGACGATGAAATTGGCCGTGATTGCTTCGCCGCGGCTGGCGGTGATTTTCCAGTGTCCTTTCGTTTCGTCGAATGTCGCGGTTTCAACCGCAGTGTCGAAGCGGATGTGTGGCCTTAACGCAAATCGATCCGCCACATGGCTTAGATAGGACAAGATTTCCGGTTGTTCCGAATAGTGCAGGCTCCAGTCCCATTCGTCCTGCAACTCTCTCGAGAAGGAGTAGGAGTAGTAGTAGCTTTCGCAATCGCAGCGTGCACCGGGATAGCGATTCCAATACCAAACACCGCCGACATCGCTGCCCTTCTCGAAGGCGAGAACGCGAAGACCAAGCGCGCGGAACTTGTAGAGCGCGTAAAGGCCGGCAAATCCGGCGCCTACGACCACGACGTCATAGTGGTTCGAACTCTCGCTCATCGTTTCGCCGCCCTTGCGGTTCTAATTATAACGTCCGTTACATTTAAGGACGGGCCCGTTCGAGTCAAGGCCGCTTCACAACCATAACAGCTGCCATATGATCGGCGTGAAAACCCGACAAGGACCGGACATGGCTGAAGCATGGCGTCTGAAGCACCTCTATCACACCATCGTCAACGCCAAGAACGTCGACGAGACGGTCAAGTTCTACGAAATGCTCGGCTTCACGATCGTGAGCGATCGCCGCGACGCGGTGTGGCCCGATGGCAGCGGCGCCTCCTTTGCGCTCGTCCCCAATCCCAAAGGCCGAGGGGTGCTGATGATCCTGCCGAGTGATCCTGGCGGGCCGATGCTCGATATCATCGAATGGCTGAACCCGAAGGCGACGTTTCCGACGCCCTCGCCGACTACCATTCCCCGCGTCATTGCATTCCGAACCGAAAATGTCCGTCAGGCGCACAAGGACCTGAAAGCCAAAGGTGTGAAATTCACGACCGACGAGCCGACCTCGATTCCTGAGGCCGGCATCACCGGTTGCATCGTTGCTTACGATCCGAACGGCACTCTGATCGAGATGATCGAGCTCGAGCCGGGGTTGCGCCACTCGAAAATCAAGGAAGTGTTTACGCCCGGAGCAAAGCGCTGAGACGGCGAGCAAGCGACTGGCAACTCAGCCAGCCGCTCGCCGCCCTTCCGGCCTAATAGGTTACGCCAAACCGGAAGCCGACTGTGCGTGGTGGGTAGTAAGCGAAATTATCCGGCTCCAACAGGCCTTGGCCAGTCGTGATCGACTGCAACCCGTCATTGGAGATGACGTCGGCGTTCTCGATGTTGTTGACGAAGGCTTCCGCTTTGTAGTGCGCGTCGTTCGAGATCCAAGTCAGGTGCAGATTGGTGAGCGTATAGGGCCTCTGCTGCGACGTTATGAAGTTGTCCGGCAGGAACTGCACTTTGCCCGAGATGAAGCTGTCGACGCGAGGAGTGATCGTTCCGAACTCGGTGTGGAACGTGTATTGGGCGCCGAGATCGACGGTATAGGGCGGCGTCTGATTCAGCGTATGGCCGCGGAAATTGCAGAGGTTGCCCAACGGACCCAGAGTACAACCCGGCGGGGGCACGCCAAAGCGTGTATCCGACGTGAGGTAGTTTCCATATGTGGAGCGATTGATGTTGACGGTCGCGTTGAAGCGCAGATCCTCAATCGGAATGGCGTCCAGTTCGAGTTCGACGCCATTCACCTGCGTGATGCCATTGACATTGTTGATGCCCGATTGTGTCGAGCTCTGAATGAAGACCTGAAGATGCTCGATCTCTTCGTGATAGGCCGCGATGTTGAGCTGAACGCGGTCGTCCCAGAAGCGCGACTTCACGCCGACATCGTAGGACCACATCGTCTCGGGGCCATAAACATTGGCGAGGCCGATGATATTTCCGCCCGACAGATAGCCACGCGAAGCTGAAGCGTAGGCGATGACCTCGTCATCGACTTGCCAGGTGAGACCGCCCTTGCCGGTCCACTGTCCCCAGCTCTTCGAGAACGGTCCTGACGACGGAAAGGCCAGGCCCAATGCCGGCAACTCGAAATTGAGGAAGTTGAAGCCATATTTGCGATCGTCGCTGTAGCGCGCGCCGACCGTGAGCGTCAGCGGGATGTCCAGGGATGTCTTGGCCAGGTCATAGTCGATCTGACCGAAGGGCGCGACGGCTTCGGTCTTGGTGAAGCCATGACTCAAAAAGGTGAATTCGTCGAAGATTCCTGGAATTGGAAACGTGTCGTTCAATCCGGTGTCGATATAGGCGAAGTTTTCGTAATTGTCCGCCCAGAAATAATAGACGCCGGCGATCCACTTGAGCGGCGAGGTTTCGTCGGTCGATGCCAGGCGCACTTCTTCCGAGATCTGGCTTTGCTTCAGAAGCCAGGCCGTGCCCATCGCCAGTGGAATATCGGAGCCGTCGCCGTCGCTGGTCTGGCTGACCCTGCTGGTGGAGTAACCGGTCACTGAGGTCAGTGAGGCCCAGCCGAGGTTCCAGTTCACAGTCCCGGCATAAAGCGAGACGTGGTTGGAGGCGATTTCCGGAAAGTCCTCGCACATGGTGCGCGGTCTGAATTTCGCTGCCGTGCTGAAGTCGCAGGGCGAACCGATTGCGATGGTCTGGTTCCCTGGCCCAGCAGGAGGATTTGGCGCGTTGCCGAAGAGAAAACGAGTGGGTGTCTCCCACCACGCTTCGGTCGTTCCGGCCGGATCATCGTTGCTCGTCGTGCTCGCCGAGAGGTATGCGTTCAGATCCGGTGAAAACTCCAGGTACAATTGGCCGCGTATCATCAGAAAATCCTGCGCGTCCGCTCTGTGCGTTGCCGTGGGGGCGGTCGAGAGGTTCTTCGTGTAAGGACCATGCTCAGCCGACACGCCGGTAATGCGCGCATACATCTTGAAGCCAGGCTCATCGATCAGTGGCGCGTTCACCCAGCCGCGGAAGATGTGTGCTGCATAGTCGCCGATCAAAGCGTCCACGCTGCCGCCTAGCGTGTCGGTCGGCTTGTTGGTGATCACGTTGATCGAACCACCGACCGAGTTGCGCCCGTAGAGTGTTCCTTGAGGCCCGCGCAGGACTTCGATGCGCTCGATATCGTAGAATTCCGGATCGACCGATGTTGTGCGCTGAAGGGTGACGCCATCGACGCTGTAGGCGACAGGCGAATCGCCGCCCGGCGTCGTGTTCTGGCTGCCAAGCCCGCGCATGGTGATGACGTTTTCGCCGCCTGTGACGCCCGAGCCGAAGCGCAGCGACGGCACGCGCATGCCGAGTTCCTTGAAGCCTACGACGCCCATGGCATCGAGCATGTTGCCATCGACAGCGGTCAACGGGATCGGAACCCTCTGGGCTGCTTCCTCGCGCTTTTCGGCGGTGACCGTCACGATTTCAATAACGTTTCCGCCGCCTGGCGCGGACTTTGCCGCCGGAGCGGTCACGGCCGCAACTTTAACGGGTTTTGGACTATCGGGCGTATCCGCCGCCTGCGCCAAGTGGACTGTGCCGAGGAAACACAACAAAGCGGCCCCGCTCTTCAGCGGAACCCTCAGGTCCATACGCATACGCTTCGCTCCCCTGCAAATACGCTTTCGCGGGCGCCAAATCCCACGATCTTGAATTTACGTTTGAAATATAACATCCGTTACATTAAGTGACAATGCCTGTTTTGCTTGCAAAAATGCAACGTCGGAGAGCGCAGTGCAGCCGATAGACGAAGTCCGACAGATGCTGAAGTCGTTGGTCGGCGGACCGGACACGCCGTTCCTGGAGCGTCGCGCGCAGGCGCAAAAATTCGCCGCCGCTTTCGTCAAACCCTCCGACATAGAATTCGAGGTCGCGAAGCTGGACGGCATCGCCGTCGAGTGGATCATCCCCGCACGTGCGCATCCTTCGCGCGTCTTCTTTCATCTGCACGGTGGTGGATATGTCTTGGGCAATCCTGCCGGGTCGCGCAATTTCACCAGCCTCTTTGCTCGGCTAGCGCAGTGCCGAGTCGTCAGCGTCGATTATCGTCTGGCGCCCGAAGAACCGTTTCCTGCAGCATTGGAGGATGCGGTTCGGACCTATGGCGCACTTCTGGCGCAAGGCCACGAGGCACGTTCCATCGCGGTTGGTGGCGAATCCGCCGGCGGCGGCCTTGCCGTCGCAACGCTGGTCGAAGCGCGCCGCCGCGGTCTGGCAATGCCCGCTGCGCTGACTGCGATCAGCCCATGGACCGATATGCGCTGCCAGTCACCGAGTTTCGACCGCAAGACAAGTGTCGACCCTCTGTTGACGCGGCGAAGCCTCAAAGAGATGGCCGATGCTTATCTTGGCGGCGCGGATCCGCGCGATGGCCGTGCGTCGCCGGCACTAGCGGATCTCTCCGGCTTGCCGCCGCTGTTGATCCATACCGGCTCGGATGAAGTTCTGCTCGATGATTCCATGGCGCTTCTCGACGCGGCGAGTGCGGCACACATCGAGGCTCAGCTCGTCGTTTGGGCGGGCATGATCCACGTCTGGCACATGTTTCACGCCATGTTGCCGCAAGGCGCAGAGGCGATGGCGCAACTCGCCGCGTTCGTGATGGCGAAGTGGAACCAGGCCGAAACGCACTAGCAATTTCGAGAGAAGGAAAACCAATGGGCAGGCTTGAGAACAGGATCGCCATCGTAACGGGCGCAGCCAGCGGCATCGGACGCGGCTGTGCCCTTGCCCTCGCCAACGAAGGCGCACGCGTCGTGGTCGGCGACGTCGACGAAAACGGCATGGTCGATACTTGCTCTGCAATTCAGGCCCAGGGAGGAACCGCATGCGCCCGACTGCTCGACGTCTCGAGCGAAGCAGGCTGGACATCGCTCGTCGATTACGTGGCGCGTGAGTTCGGAGCGCTCCACATCCTCGTCAACAATGCCGGCATCTGCATCTCGCGGCGTCTGCTGGACATGAGCTTCGACGCGTGGCGCCGCCAGATGGCGATCAACCTCGATGGTATCTTTCTCGGCAGCAAGGCGGCGCTGCCGCTGATGGCGCGCTCAGGCCTGGGCGCGATCATCAACGTCTCATCGGTCGCCGGAATAAAAGGCATCCCTGGCATGACGGGTTATTGCGCCAGCAAGGGCGGGGTGCGGCTCTTCACCAAGGCGCTGGCCCTGGAATGCGCACAGGCGAAGAACAATATCCGCGTGAATTCGATCCATCCCGGCGCCATCGAGACGCCGATCTGGCTGAAGCTCGGTAATGACGGCGTCCTGCCGACGCGGGATGCGAGCCGCAACAGCGATCAAATGGAGGACGTTCGCGCCGCCGGAGCCGCAGCGACTCCCTTGGGACACACCGGCATGCCTGCCGATATCGCCGCCGGCGTCGTCTACCTCGCCTCCGACGATGCACGCTTCGTGACCGGCACCGAACTCATCATCGATGGCGGCGTGATGGCAGGCTGACGGCACCGGTTCAGGCTGTCGGCCGGCTCTTGGCGCCCAGCCAGGACTCCATCCATTGATCGACCAGTTGACGCTGTGTTTGGGTCGAGGGCGGCTTGCCCGAGCGCAGGACCTGGATCGCGATGCCGTCGATCAACGCCATGGCCGAGCGGGCGGCGAGCGTCACGTCGATGTCAGCGGTGACCTGGCCATCTTCCTTGGCGCGTCGGATCAGCCGCGACAGTCGTTTCAGCCATTCTTCGTAACGCAGATGCGTGATTTTGCGCACGGCAGCGTTGTGGACGGATCGCTCCCAGAAACCGAGGAAGAAGTTCCAGTTGCCGCGCTTGTCGGCATCGCTCGCGAGCGCGAGATAGAGCACGCCGCGAAGCGCTTCGAGCGCATTCGGCTCCTCCTCCGCCTCCAACATGTTCGCCCGCACATCGCGCGCGGAATATTCGGATGCCTCGACCAGAAGCTCGTCCATCGATTTCACATAGTGCACCAATGCGCCGGTGGTGAAGCCGGCTTCGGCTGCCACGGCGCGCGCAGTTACCCCCGAAATGCCGTGCTTTTTGATCATGCTGTAGGCGGCGGCCAAAAAGGCCTCCCGCCGGACGGTACGATCGACCTTCTTGGGCATCGAACCCTGCTCGCATGCTGCTGGTGGAAAAAACGGCGCTACAGTGCCGAGCGGGCTCGGCGAAAGCAACCGCTCTGGGCTGTGCCGCCGCCAGCGACCATTGCGATTGCGTTATTGCATAACACTTGTTATGTTTCCTCCATCCGATTGGTGCCAAACGCGCAAAACGACGAACGGACGGTGAGTTCGATGCCGCAGAATTGGTCGCTGGAGAAGCTCTATCACACGGTCGTGAATGCCCGCGACCTCGACGAGTCAGTCGCGTTCTATCAACGCCTCGGCTTCGAAATCCTGAACGACCGACGCGATGTCGTATGGCCCGATTTCGTGGCCACCATCTTCGGCATGAAGCGCGCAAAGGGCCGCGGCGTCCTGATGGTGCTTCCGAACGACAGGAACGGCCCGATGATCGACATCATCCAATGGGTAGAGCCGCATGCGAAATTTGCCGCAATTCCCGTCGGCGATGGCGACGTGCCGCGCATCATCGCCTTTCGCGTGAACAATGTGCGCGCGGCGTATGACGCGTTGACGGCCAAGGGCGTGCGGTTCACGCGCGAGCTGTTCACCCATGTCGAACTCGGCATCGTCGGCAGTTGTTGCTGCTACGACCCAAACGGCAACCTGATCGAACTGATCGAGCTTCTGCCCGGCCAGCGCCACAGCAAGGCGAACGAGGCGTTGCTGAACAAGGCTTGAGCAACACACAACGCAGGACGCACGAACATGTACAACACCAAACAGGACATGAAGGCGCTCTTCCAGCAGGTTTCCAACTGGGGACGTTTCGGCAAGGACGACGAACGCGGCACGCTCAACTATCTGACGGCGGCGCGTACGGCGACAGCGGCGAAGCTGGTCAAGACTGGAAAGAGCATCAGCTGCGCGCGCAACTTTCCCGTTACGCCGGGTCCGGATAATCCGACGCCGGCTCTCCATCACATCGTGGTGGGCGGCGATGATCCCTGCGCGCATGGCATTCCCGGCCTCGAAGCGTCGCTCGATTTCATCGGCATCGCCTATCACGGCCTCGCGTCCAGCCACATCGATGCGCTCTGCCACGTCTTCGTCGACGGCAAGATGTACAACGGCTATCCCGCGACGGATGTGCGTTCGACGGGCGCCAGGCGCAACAGCATCATGGCGGCACGCGACGGATTGTGCGGGCGCGGCGTCCTGCTCGACATTCCAAGAGTACGCGGCACCAGCTATGTCGAACCCAAGGAGCAAGTAACGGCTGCCGAACTCGACGCTGCCGAAGAGCGCCAAGGCGTGCGCGTCGGCGAAGGCGATATTCTCCTGATTTCGGTCGGCCGCGATGCCTGGCGCGCCAAGAACAAACCCAATCCCGGCGAAGGTCCACCGCTGGCCGGTCTGCATCCCTCCTGCATTCCCTGGTTGTTCGAGCGCAAAGTCGCCGTGCTCGGGTCCGATGCGGTGCACGATCCCGCGCCCTCGCCGGCGCCAATCGAAGATTGGCCGATCCCGGTCCACATGTGCGGGCTCGTTTCGATGGGCCTGCACCTTCTCGACAATCTGTATCTGGCGGATCTCGAGAAAGCCTGTGCTGCCGAGAAGCGCTGGGAGTTCCTTTTGACGGTTGCGCCTTTGCGCGTCGAGAAAGCCACGGGATCGCCGGTCAATCCGATTGCCGTTTTGTAGATCGAAGTCACTCATTCCTGGGGAGAGCGTTTCGTGAAGTTCGATGTGTTCTGTGAAGTCCAGTTGGGCAAGCCCTTTCCACCCGATCATGAGCGCAAGCTGATTTTCGACACGATCGAGGAAGCCAGGGCAGCCGACAAACACGGCTTCGAGATCTGGTGGCAGGTCGAACATCACGGCGCGCCGGAGTTCAGTTACAGCGCCGCGCCGGAGCTTCTGTTGACGGCGATCGCGCTCAACACGCAGCGCATCCACGTCGGACATGCCGGCGTCTTGGCGCCCTTTCGCATCAACGGACCCTTGCGTGTCGCCGAACGTGCCGCAACGCTCGACATCCTGAGCAATGGGCGCTTCGAGCTCGGTCTCGCCAAGTCGGGCGGCAAGGAGTGGGAAACCTTCGGCGTCGATCCCGAGACCGCGCGCGACGAACTGAAGGAAGCCCTGCAGATGATCCCCAAGATGTGGACGCAGGAGACGTTCAGCTGGGATAGCAAGCTCTTCCAGATGCCGGAACGCGAAGTGGTACCGCGCCCCGTGCAGAAGCCGCACCCGAGACTCTGGCAGACCGCCAGCAGCCCCGATTCCTTCCGCATGGCGGGCGAGCTGGGCGTCGGCGTGCTTGGCACCACGTTGCTCAGTCCCGTGACCTTCATGAAGCTGATGCTCGACGAGTACGAGAAGGGCTTCGCCTCGCAGAGAACTGCGACGGGGCGCTTTCTCAATCACCAGAAAGGCGTCTTCACCTTCGTCCACCTCGCGGAGTCGCGCAAGGAAGCGATCGCCAATGGCGCGGCGAAGGCCGCGCTCTGGTACGTCCATGCCGCGCCCATCGCCTTCAAGGTGCCGCGCTCGATCTGGTGGGACATGATCCGCGCCGGGCTCAATCCGCATGCGGCGCGAAAGTCGGCGAAGGACATCGCCGCGCTCAAGGGCGATGACCCGACGAGCCTGGAGATCGCGCCGGACGAAGTTCCCGTGGTTGCGGTCCTGAAGCGCATGGCGCGCGGTGAGGACATCTCGAACGAGGAAGCGCATGAGGTGCTCGAACCGCTCGATTCCGTGATCATCGGCGATCCCGACCATTGCGCCCGCAAAGTCGCGCAATATGCCGGTATCGGCACCGACCGGCTGATGTGCCTGCTGCAATATGGCCGCATTCCGCATGAAGCAGTGTTGCGCAGCACCAGGCTCATCGGCGAACATCTGATCCCGCAATTTGCTGGACGCCGCGCCGCCGTGGTGTCCTAGAACGCAAGGGAGAAGGCGATGAGCCAGAGCAAAATCGATCTGCATGCGATCTCGGCTGATTCCCACATTACCGAACCGCCGAATTGCTATGTCGATTACATCGAGAAGAAGTATCGCGAAAATGCGCCGCACATGGTGCGCGACACGCGGCCCGGCGAGACCGGCGACGTCTTCGTGGTTGAAGGCTTCTCCGAACCCCTGGCGCTCGGACTCGTCGCGGCCGCCGGCAAGGATCCCAAAACGCTCAAGATCGGCGGCACCGATTTCGCCGAACTGCATCGCGGCGGCTGGGACCCGAAGGCACGCATCAAGGACCAGGAGCGCGACGGCATCCTGGCCGAGATGATCTATCCCACCATTGGCATGATGCTCTGCGGTCACCCCGACGCCGATTACAAGAACGCCTGTATGTGGGCCTATAACCGCTGGCTGCAGGAATATGTCGGCGGCGCGCCGAACCGGCTGCACGGCCTCGGCATGACGGCGGTGCGCAACGTTCCCGAAGCGATTGAGGATTTCCGCCGTATCAAGGAGATGGGCTTCAAAGGCGTGATGATGCCCGGGAGCCCCGCGACGCTTGAGGATTACGACGATCCCTCGTTCGATCCTTTGTGGCGCGCCGCGATCGAACTCGAACTACCGATCAGTTTCCATATTCTGACGGGAAATCGCGGAACCAATGCGCTGGCTGACGGCTCCAAGATGCATCGCGGTCCACGGATCGCAGCGTGGCAAGCGGTCATCCGCGGGTGCCAGGACATCATCGGCATGTTCATCTTCGGACGCGTCTTCGAGCGGCATCCCGAGCTGAAGCTCGTCTGCGTCGAGGCTGATGCCGGCTGGGCGCCGCACTTCATGTATCGCATGGACCATGTCTACAAGCGCCATCGCGCCTGGCTCAAATGCGACGAGATGAAGAAGCTGCCGAGCGATTATTTCCGCGAGAATGTCTTCGTCACTTTCCAGGACGACTGGGTCGCGTTCAAGATGACCGGCATGTGCAATCCGAGGCGCCTGATGTGGGCCAACGATTTCCCGCACAGCGACTCGACCTGGCCATGGAGTCAGGACCTCCTGAAACAGCACACGCAATCGCTGAACGAACAGGAAATAGCCTGGATCCTGCGGGACAATGTGCGCGAGCTCTACAAGCTGAACTGATCCTTCGACGGGCTCAGGATGAGGGAGTCCTTCGTCTCCTCATCCTGAGCTTGCCGAAGGACCCCCAATAAGAAAGGGCCTCGCCGGCATAATTTCCGGGAGGCCCTTTCTGGTTACGTCGCTACGCGGCAGGCAGGAAGAAGACCATCACAGCCAACCACAAGCACCGTCACTTCAACCTCCCCGGCTTACGAACGACTACAGGAGCATCTCCACACCTCCCCGAATGGTGGAGCGCTTCATCCCTATCGCGCGGATGCACGCGAGTTTGCATCCCTTGCCTGTCTGGTCTCGCGGTCAGGTCACAATTTCATTTGTCGGCTTCTCCTTCGCCTTGAGAGAAGGAGATAGGTGCACTACAGCGTCACAGGAACGCGGATAAGTTCGACACACGCGAATAAATGCGCGCGAGGCCTCTCAACGACTTGCAGCCAAAAGTGCCGACTTAGCCGAAAAACTTATCCAACACCCTTCGAGAAGCTCATCCTGTGGACCGGCGTCAGACAGGCAACAGATCCACGGTCAACTTCGCAGAAAACGGCAAAGCGGGAGGCCGTGGCTCGAACATCTACGCGCCGTCTTCGCGATCGATGGCGTCGATTCCGGAAGCAGATACGACGCGCAAGTTGAACAAGCCGTGCGCACGCAACCTGTTTGTCTAAATTTTTCCGGGTTCTTTTAGGCCACCGTTAATCCGCCGAGCTTATTGATCGCAGATTGCAGATTGAGACCAGCCTGCAAAGGCCGTTGTTCGAATAGGAGCTCTCACAATGCAGTTTAAGATGAGGGGTTCTTTGAGCGTGCCACGATTGTTGGCGCGTATATTTGTGCTTTTTCGCAAGGACCAGATTGGAAACATCGCTATTCTCACCGCCCTAACGCTGCCGGTGCTTGTTGGATTTGCGGGTCTCGGAAGCGAAGGCGCCCTTTGGTATTACACCCATCACCAAATGCAGGACGCGGCCGACTCTGCCGCCATTAGCGCCGCCACCGCATACAGTGGAAGTTCGGGAACGAGCATCACGACGCAAGCAGACGGTGTCACAGCGCTCTATGGATTCACCGATGGATCGAGCGGCACGTCTGTTACCGTGAACCGGCCACCCTCTCAGGGGCGCTACACATCTAGGTCAGGAGCCGTCGAGGTCATCGTTAGTCAGCCGCAGACAAGGCTTCTGTCGGCCCTCTGGAGCAGCTCAAGTACGGTTACGATCACAGCGCGTGCTGTGGCGCTGGCAAACGCTGGTGTCGGTTGCGTGTTGGCCCTCAACCCGCATGCGGCGGCTTCCGCGTCTGAACAAGGAAGTGTCGCGATTTCTCTGAACAGCTGCTCGCTCTACGACAACTCCGACGCGGCCAACGCGGTGTCGGTGGGTGGATCGGCGACGCTTTCCGCACAGAGCGTCAGTACCGTCGGCAACGTATCCGGCTCTGCAAATATCACGACAACGGATGGGATCAACACCGGCGGCAGCGCGGCAGCCGATCCCTATGCGGGCGTCGCAAACCAAACAGCGCCGAACGGTTGTAATAATACAAACTACTCTACGCACGGAACCGTTACTCTTAACCCAGGCACCTATTGTGGCGGAATGGATCTTGGCGCCGGAGCCGTCGTCACGCTTAACCCTGGCACGTACTACATAACCAATCAGGGCTCCCATGCCGGCAGCTTGACGATGAATGGCCAGGCATCAATCACAGGCACCGGCGTAACGCTCGTGTTCACGGGTTCGGGAAGCAACTATAGCACGGCAACCATCTCCGGCGGTGCGACCGTCAACTTGACGGCGCCATCCACGGGTCCGTTGGCGGGCATCGTTATATTCGGTGACCGAAACACGCCGCAGGGAACACTGTACCGATTTACCGGCGGCACCAACCAGGCATTCAACGGCGCGGTCTATTTGCCCGAGGGACAGATTAATTACTCTGGCGGTGCCACGGGCGCGAACGGCTGCAACCAAGTCATCGGCGACACTGTTAACTTCGTCGGTAACACAAATCTTGCGGTCAATTGCAGCGGGGTTGGAACCACACCCGTGGGCACCACGACGGCAAAACTCGTGGAGTGACGAGGATGCGAGCGATCCAATCGAGCTTCTTCGGGACTGCACGCACTTTTGTCCTGAAAAACGCCAGAGACCATTCCGGTCTTGCAGGTATCGAGTTTGCAATTCTTGCGCCCGTTCTTGCGTTGATGTTCATCATGACGGTCGACCTCGGCGTTGGGGTTTACACCAAGATGGAAGTAGAGGCGGCGGTACAGGCCGGGGCCGAGTATGCCTCGCTCAACGGGTACAACAGCAGCGCCATAACGTCGGCCGTTTCAAACGCAACAAATGTGTCAGGGTTGTCGGTAACGCCCGCACCCAACCAATTCTGCGGTTGTCCGTCACATTCCGGAGTTACAACGGCGACGTGCGGTTCAACTTGTGCTTCCGGTGACGCAGCGGGCACATATGTAAATGTCGGAGCGCAAGCTACTTACTCGACGATCCTTACCTATCCGTCGATTGTGAGCAGCAGCTACACATTCTCATCGCAGGCAACGGTCCGCGTCAAATGAAGCTTTCACCGCCGTTAAAGGACGAGACTGGGACCGCGGCGATCGAATTCGCGATGACGTCCTGGGTCTTTATCTTGCTCTTGATGGCGATTATCGAAGGTGGATTTGCCCTCTGGATTCAGGCGGGCATTCAGCATGGCTCAGAAATGGCCGCCCGTTGTGCTACCGTCGATAGTGTGACCTGTGGAAGTCCCAGCGCGATCCAGACCTATGCGGCTGCTCAATCTTACGGTTTGAGCCCACCGACATCGACATTCACGGTGAGCACACCTGCGTGCGGCAATAGAGTAGCGGCAAGCTATACTCTGACGTTCCTTACTCATTTCTTCAACCCGTCGTCGGTGACGTTGACCGGAAGTTCCTGCTTCCCGAAATAGTCGCAGTGCCGCATTGGCATAGCGTCAAGGCTTCGTTGCTTTCATCTTGGGTGGACTTGAGCTTTCATTGATCCGCGCAGCATGCAGCGCAAAAGAAAGCGGCGGCACTCGGTGCCGCCGCGATCCATTCAATGCGTACGACTATTTCAGGCCATCTTCTTCCTGCGACGACGCAGGACAGCCGCGCCGGCGAGACCCGCACCGAACAAGGAAATCGAGACTGGTTCGGGAACGCTGACGCAGTCTACTCCGGGGATGCATTCGACGATGACGCCGGGACCGGCGCCGACCCTACCCGTGAGCGTTCCGCCCTCGGTAAAGCTCGCGATATCGGCAACAAAGAATATGCCGGTATCGGGGCCGGTTCCGAACGGATTGCCGGTGCCGGAGATAAAGTCAGCCGTCGTGACGGATGTATTCGTAATATCAAAATCGAGAGGCCCGTGATTCGAATGGCTCGCGCCCGGTCCGCAGCCATCCGGATTGGTGGTTGCCTTGAACGCCGTGCAGACGATCGTGTAGTCAAACCATCCGAACTGTCCGATGGTGAAATTGTCGGCAGTGGCGTTGCCCGTTACATCACCTGGCGCGAATGGCGAATTGATGTTCGAGATCGTGAGGTTTGGGCTGCCGTCGAGACTGAAGTAGAGTGCGTTGATTAGGAAATTGACGTTGTTTTTCAGGCTGACGTCGACATGGACGCCGCCGCCCGCGATATCGCTGACTTCGACCGTTCCGTAATCAACCAAGCCGCAGCCGGGGCTCGAGCACCCGTCGACCGTCAGCTCGAAATCGATGACGGTCGCCGAAGCCGGCACCGTACCGCCCAGTGTTAAAAGCGCTCCGAGTGCGAGCGCCGCAAAACTCATTTGCCCATAAGGCTTCATAGTTAAGATCCTTTTACAAATCGCATTCGCCCAGGAATGCCGCGTTTCGGGAATTGAAAGTGCAAACCCCGTGCCATGTTCAATGTCCGAGCAGAATCAAAACGTGTTCGTAAACGAGGCTGGAAAGTTATTACCGGGTTAACTACAAAGTGTCAGATCGAATTACAGTTTCGCTTCCCTATTTCAGCACCGGAATGAAGATCGCCGCGTAATGGAGGGCGAGCGCGAAACTGACGCGGCGACGGCGTACTGGCAGCCTTCCGATCAGGCGTTTAGCTCTTGCCGCAAGGCGTCGGTATCGCGCCCTTCGCCGCGTGAACCAAAAATGCCCGTGACACCAACAATCACCATGTGAATGGAGACGAAAGCAACGAAATACGGCCAATTGGACGGCATCGCCAAAATCCAAATCGCGAGTGCGCCGGTGAATCCCGTATGCACAATGCTCTCGACGCAAACGCGCCGCAAAGTCTTTCTATAGGCATGGAACACGAACTCGGCATCATCTGCGTATTGCGTCTGTTCGAGCGCACGGAGATTGAGCCACGTTGCTAGAAATCCCGCCGCGGCAAAGAGCGTCGCCGCAACATACCAATAACGCCAGCCGCCGGGACCAAGAGCGCTGGTCGCCAAAATCGCGAACATCATGGTTTCAAACAAGCCCATGACGGGCACCATGAAAAGCACATCGCCACCCGCCCGTACCAGCAAAGGCGCACGCTGAACCAAGCGAAAGAAGATGAAAAACGCCACACCCACGCTCATCAGCCAAAGCATGAGGCGCACCACAACATCGTCTGGCGTGCGCAAGATCTCGATGAGCGAAAAGGCAGCGGCCGACAAAATTCCACCCTGCATCAGGCTTGCGACCTGGACAACAAGGTCGTTTCCCTGATTCCTAAATCGGTTGGCCAGTTCGGCGCGATCCAATTGAGGCGGCATCAGTTTCCCCTGGACTCCGCACTATCTGATGAGTCAGGAGAAAGGTTCAGGAGCGCTATACCCCTCAGGCGCATGTGACGACAGTGAAAGAAAAACCCTATCGCTGCCGCGTAGAAAACAAACTGAAAGGCAACCCAAGAGATGGGGACCAACCCCAATAAGAAAGAAGGTGTTTGGGTCGCATTGTGCCAACCTAATCCTTTGCCCGCGTCTCTGAATTTTCTCATCTCTCCCATCAGGCTGACAAAGCTTGCCATCTCGCGATAGCTCAACATTAACAAAACATACCAAAGCCAAGAGAACAGGCTGAGTGCGACAACCAACATTAACCGGCTCAGCCGGTGCGCCACCAGAAACGACATGACTAGAAAACCCGACATAACCGACACGTATAGTGACAGCTGCGCAATGACGGCCATCTGCATGTCATTAAACAGCTCGGCCATTTCAAACTCTGTCATCCCTCCTACCTCGCGAATCAGGTTCAACCCTCTCTGAGGCGCAAAAGAGCGGCGTCCAACTGCAGATGTGAGCCGCGCAGCAGCGATAATTGGGGGGCTCGCTCATTGAACGACGATGCCCCAAGGGGCACGACTTCAACCCGCTGCATTCTGCGCGCCGCGAACGAGGCGGCCGGGGAGCTTGCCGGTTCCTTCGCCGTTTCGGCGGATGATTTCGCCGCTGACAATCGTCGCGGCGTAGCCGCTGGCATGCTGCATCAACCGCTTGCCGCCGGCAGGCAGATCGCTGACCACGAACGGCGCCGGCAAGCTCAGCTTGTCGTAGTCGATTACGTTGAGATCGGCCTTGTAGCCCTGCTTGATCATGCCGCGATCATGCAAACCGACCGCAGCCGCGGGATCATGCGCCAGCGCGCGGATGGCGCGCGGCAGCGGCAGCTTCGCGCCTTGCCGGTCGCGCGTCCAATGCGTCAGCACGAAAGTCGGATAACCGGAGTCGCAGATCATACCGTAATGCGCGCCGCCATCGCCCAGGCCGAGAATCGTTTCGGTCGACTGCATCATCTCGAGCACGCAATCGAGATTGCCGGCGGCATAGTTGGTCAGGATGACATAGAGCCGCTTGTGGCCGTCATTTTCGAGCAGGAGATCGTAGACCAGCTCTTCGGCGCTCTGGTTCGAGGCGCGGGCGCGCGCCGCGATGCTCTGAGAAAGCGGCGGCTCGTAATCCGGCGGGTCGGAGAGTTCGAACATGCGCTCGAAGTAGCGGCCCATCACGGCCAGCGGCGCAATCGGATCGAGCGGCTTCTCGCTCAAAAGATGGGCGCGCAGCGATGGATCCTTCAACGCCGCGATCTTTTC